>JAABUS010000138.1_pt1 | contig 174187 bp, 160 predicted proteins | sample 5560161 | NCBI WGS metagenome assembly JAABUS01 (sample SAMN10711885, study PRJNA513376) | rock metagenome | isolation source: Antarctica rocks | place: Antarctica: Victoria Land, Trio Nunatak nord | collected 2016-01-04 | reverse complement strand
CTCGACGCGTCCAGCTTTTCGGTGTTCTTCCGCAACGCGACCGGGCAGCGGCCCGGGGCATGGCAGCGGAGCATTCTCACCGGTTGATCCTGTCAGCTGCCTACCGGGCGGACTGCTGATGCAATCAGCGCGGGCGAGAGATCGGGGTTGGAAAGTTGTCGCCGCACGCAGGACCGCATCCACTCCAGGAGCGCACCATCGTTCGCTGGGCGGACACATTGACCGAGATGCGCTCGCACCACACCGTCGAAGAGCTGCTCAACGACTTCTCCCATCCGTCGCCTAGAGGACCGTCAGCGGCAGGGCTCGTCCAGGCTGTTCGCGTGTCGTCAGCGACGGTGGTCAGGTGTCCACCTCAATAGCCGAGACCGAAGGAAATACGTGACAGCGGGGTCTATCTCGCTAACGGGGACAGCACGGCCTCGTCGACCCCGTTGAGCCGTCGTTGCCGCTTCTTTACGATCTGCGGCTCGAATGTGGTCGCACGATCCCGGGGTACGGCGATCTCGACCTGCCCACTCGCTTCGGTGAGCACCACGGTGACGTCGGCGGTCCGCGATTGTTGGCCGATGTCGGCGATTACCTTGAGCTGCTGCGTAACGAGACCTGGGTACGCCGCGACTCTTCGATGAGCGAGGAGACGATCGTCGACGAGGTCCGAGCACTGATGATCGAGCGGCACCCGGACTGGTCCGGGCAGGAATGGATCGAGCAGGGGGTGGGCTGCTTGTGCGCCGAGCATCTGGCGTGACGGACCTAGCGGCCTCTGTGCATGACGACCAGGAAGGGAAACCTCGATGAGCGACACCCCGGACGCGCCGGAATCCCGGAGCAGACGAGAGCGTGGCATCTCGGCCTACGCCAAGATCTTTGCCCGTGCCTGAGCAGGAGGTGCCCGTGACCCTCGCCGCGCGTGTCGGGGCGGTGTTCGCCGAGGAGGCGCTTCAGGCCGCCGGGGGACCGGCATGGTCGCACCCCGCTCTCACCGGACGCGAACGCAGCATTGCCGTCATCACCGCCCTAGCCGCGCAGGGCGTGTCCGGAGACCGCTTGAGCACTCATCTGCGGTTGGGCCGGCAGCATGGGCTGGACGAGGCTGCGCTGAGCGCCCTGATGATGGTCCTGGCCGGCTACATCGGGTACCCACGAGCGTCCCTCGCCATGGAAACCATTCACGGATCGTTCGCCTCGGGCGGTGTGCTCAGGTGCGTCACTGTAGCTCTGTGCACTGTCAATCGTCGGTCGACAACCTCATCCGATCCGGCTTCCTGCCTCCGGCGACACACGGCGGTGCGCTCGCGCGCCGTAGTGCAGGTGGGTCGGGGTCGCGCCGACATCGTCAGGGTTGAAGAACACGGCGAGCAGGTCCGCATCGGCGATGGGCAACTTGAGCAGGAACGAGTCCGCTCGGGCGACAGGCTGCAGCGGGAGGTCGATCATCGGCGGCCAGCCCTGTTCCGCGGCGACCGCGTGGGTCGGAGTGACCGACGCTAGCAGGCAGTTGTGCGCGTCAGCGGTGACCTCGATGAGCAGTCCTTCCCGCTCGTACCTGCCCGCGTACCGGTCCGGGTCGGCCACGGCCGAATCGGGCACGATCTGAGGGTCGGGACGGGGCCCGACGCCCAGGCGTTGGCCGAACAGCCACGCGGCAAGTTCGCGGTAGAGCGTGATAGCGCTCTCGGTGTTGGTCTGCAGGCAGAATCCGAAACGCTGCTGTGGGGCGAGGCGCATAAAAGCGTTCTGCCCGATGGAGTTGCCGTCGTGGCCGATGATCTCGACCTCACCCCAGTGATCGAGAATCCAGCCCAGTCCCCAGGCCTCGCCCAACACGGAGTCGTCCACCAAGCTCACCTGTGGCTCTCGCATCGCCTCCACGAGCGTGGCTGACAGCAACTGCGTGCCATCGGAGGCCAGGCCGCCATCGAGATGTAGTCGGGCGAAGGCGAGAACGTCTCCGGCGCTCGCTACGACAGCGGTGCCCATCGGCCCGAATGACCGGTACAGCCCCCAGGTCGGGCTGACGATCAGGTGCGAGGGGTCCTCGGGATCGGGTATGTGCCCGACCGCGGTGGGGTGCACGATCGCATCCTCGGCGTAGGACACGGTGCTCTTGAGCGCCAGGGGAGCGAAGAGTCGCTCGCGCAGGACGTCCTCAAAGGTCTGTCCGGTCGCCGCCTCGACGATCCGGCCGAGGATGGCGAAGCCGCTGTTGCTGTAGCTCCAGATGGCGCCGGGGTCCGCGATCTGGGGCAGGTCGGCGCAGCCTTGGACATAACGCGCGAGCGCGTCGTCGCCTCTGCCCGTGTTCGTGAAGTGATCTCCGTCGAAGCCGCTGGTGTGGCTGAGCAGGTGCCGCGGCGTCACGACCTCGCTGGCGCGCCGATCGCGGACCTCGAAATCCGGAAGGTAGGTCCGGATGGGCACGTCGAGGTCGAGCGTGCCTTCCTCGACCAACATCATGACCAGCGTCGCCGTGTACACCTTGCCGATCGAGCCGGGCAGGAACAACGCGTCGGTCGTAGCGGGCCACCGGGTGCGCAGGCTCAGGACGCCCGCGGCTACCTCGGTGACTGTGTCGCCGTCGAGCACGGCCAGTTGAGCGCCCGGCACATTGTGTTTCGCGATCAGCTCTGCGAGCCGGTCCTCGATCTGTCGTTCGGTGAACATCATCTAATCCCTTTCGGTTACCTACACTGTAGGTATTGGAGTGTACCGACACTGTAGGTTGTCCTGTCAAGAGCGCGTAGTCTGTCTGCGTGGCGGCATTGACGCGAGACGGCATTCTCCGCACCGCCGTGACGCTGGCCGACCGGGAGGGCTTCGAGGCGGTCACGCTGCGACGCATCGCGGCCGAACTCGGGGTGCACGTGACCTCGCTCTACAACCATGTGGCGACCCGCGAGGCGGTGACCGACGGAATCATCGAACTGCTCCTCGACGAGGCGAAGCTGCCTCTGGCCGCGGTCGGTTGGGAAACGTGGGTGCGCCGGTTCGTGGCCGGGATGGCAGAGCTTTCTGCCACTCATCCGGGAGCGGTTGCTGCGCTGCAGCGACGCCCCGTGCAAGGCGCGCGCGCCGCGGCGACCTTCGAAGTTGCCCTCGCCGCCTTCCGGCGCGCGGGTTTCGACCCACACGACGCCTACAACGCGGTAAAGGCGACCGCGCTCACCGCGCTCAGCACGGGGCTTGAGCAGGCGTTGAGCGTCACGGGACAGGCCCCCGAAACCTCGGTGGACGAACTGCCGGCCGACCAGTTCCCGCAAGTCCGCCTGATCAGTGCCCTGGCCGATCCCGAGTCGGCCTGGTCTTTCAGCCTCGAGACCCTCATCTTCGGCCTCCGCACGCAGCTACGCCGCCGACGCAAGTAACCTGCGCACGGCCTGGCCTCGCCGGATGCTCCTTCGTCCTTAGATTGACTCAGCCACCGCAAGAGTTTGTCGGCTCATCGCAGAAGAGGGTGTATTCGGGGTCTGAAGCCACCGGTTTCGAGTAGTGATCTGGTGATGTAGCTGACCGAGCCGATGTGGTGCAGTCGGCTGGTTCGAGCGTGACCCAGCCGTGGCCGCGGAGGCAGCCGGCGGACACGGCGCCCTTGTCGATGAGCATGCGTTCCGGGTGGCCGTGAGGGGCGATGGCTTGGTGGAGTTCGGCGACCACGTCGCCGGCTTCGAACACGGTCCGGGCGGTGAGCAGGCAAGCGGCCGGCAGCCGTCGTCGACGCTGTTGAGGATCTCGACCTCGTGGCCATCGGCCAATGGCCAGTGGGTGATGTCGGCCTGCCAGCACTCGTTGCGCAGGTCGTCCCCGACGCGGCGCCGTGATGAGCGGGGTCGTTTATGCGGCTGCGGGTAAGGAACCCGGCGCCGACAGCGCCGATGCGATTGGATCGCGCAGATGCCATGCGATGGTTTCAGCGCCGCCGCCGGCGTCGCGATCGGAGTCCGTGAGCTGCTTACGCGCCCGCACCATCGGTTTCTGGCGGTGGTCGCGGCTGGCGTACTTCGACACCGGCGGTGAATCCAACTGAGACCCACCGAAGCAACCAACCTACTCATCATTCCTCGATCGGTGAGCCGCTGTTCAGGTGATGCGCGGAGCCCGGCGTAATCGGCGGTAGCGAACCAGTCAGCGGCCGGTGTCGGTGCCAGTGGTAAGACATTCGCCAGGACGAGATTCTGGAGGGTGATGTCATGCGTACCCAGGTGACCTTCGACGTTGTTGATCCGCATGCGCAAGCTGCTTTTTGGGCGGCTGTGCTCGGCGTCGAGGTTGAAGACCACTCAGAGTTCGTCGACGGCCTGGTCGCCGCCGACCGGCTGCCGCCCGAGGAGCGCATTACCGTTGCCGGCCGGTCGGCGTTCCGTGACGTCGCCGCTTGCCGTGACCCGAGCGGCGTCGAGCCGAGGCTCTACTTTCAAAAGGTGCCCGAGAGCAAGGTCGCAAAGAACCGCGTGCACCTTGACATCCGTGTGGAGCCGGCGGACAAGGATGCCGAACTCGCTCGGCTCACCGCGCTCGGTGCGCAGCTGATCGGCACCCACAGCGATCGTGGCCCGCTGACGTATGTGATGCGTGACCCCGAGGGCAACGAGTTCTGCCTGCACTGACGAGTGTCCGATCGACCCTGCACTGACGAATGTCCGATCTCACAGTGCGATCAGCGGCGACGGCGGATCAGATAACCGCCGCCTGCGGCGATAAGCACAACACCAGCCAGCAGCATCGCCACTTGCTCGTCCCGGGTGCCGGTCGTCGTGGCAGCGGCCTGGCCACCGCTGCCGGCGGGCACAGCTGTCGGAATCGCGCGTGCGGGGGCGGTGGACGTAGCCGACGCGGCGGGTCGAGATGCCGGCGCAGCGGGGGCAGTCGTCGTCGGCGCAGCGATGGACGAGCTCGCGGCAATTCCGACGGGGACGGTGCCACTGGTTTTCGAACCATGGTGGCGGCTCACGAGCACGATAACGGCGATGATGGCGGCAACGACCAATACTGCGATCAGCGGCGGCAGCCATCGTTGAAGCGGAAGGCGGCCGGTAGCCGGTGCGGCGGACGGCGACGGGGCAGGTGTCGTCGGCAGCTTCGCGACGTCGGCCATCACCGCGGCGGTGAGGGTGCCCGCCAGCCCGACCGGAACGACGAACGGGGCTGCCGCGGCCAGAGCCACCGGGGACCACAGCGCGGTGAATTCCGTCAGGGCGGCCTGGCAGTACTCGCACCCGGACTGGTGGTCGGTGAGCTCGTCGGCGTGACCGTCGGCGACCTGTTCGAGCAACTGGTCCACATCGGCGCCGCAGGTGAGGTGCTGGACATCAGCGTCCAGGCCGCTGCCGGGCGACGGTTCGGGCGCGCCTGATCCTGGAGTCGTCACTGAGCTGCCACCTCCCACTGCCCGAGCGTCGCGGCGAGAGTTCGGCGGGCGCGAAAGAGCAGGCGCCGGGTGTCGGGGACGGTGCTGCCGGTGATGGTGGCGACGTCGGTATAGGGCAGGCCTTCGAAGTGATGGAGCACGAGGACGATCCGCTGGGCCGGCGGTAGTGCCGTTATGGCGGAGGCAATGTCGCTGGGGCCGCCGGCGACCTCGTCAGCCGTCGGCATCGGGTGGCTTTGGGCGGTGCGCTCAGAACGTCCGCGAGCGAGCCGGTCGAGCGTTGCACGGGTGACGATCGTGTACAGCCAGATCACGAACGAGGTGTTGCCGGTGAATTGGGAAAGGGTCCGCCACGCCAGGACCAGCGCCTCCCGCGCGACCTCTTGGGCGTCCTCGTCATCACCGAGCATCCGCAACGCCACTCGGTAGGCCGCGAGGTTGTGGCGGTGGAGAAGCTGTTCGAAGGCGTCGAGGTGGCCTTCTTGCGCGCGCGCGACGAGGTAGGCGTCCTCGACTTCGACCGCCACGCAACCCTCCACGACCGGGCCCCCGCGAACCCTGGTGCCTCTACGATGCCACATCCACAGCAAACAGCCGCCGAAGCCCGTCGCCAGGTGGAGCGGAACGCCGCCGGGGTGGGTGAACCGGCGCTGTGCCGGCTCACCCACTCCGACTGCGGTCAGGAGTTCCAGGTGACCTTGACGATCGCGGGAGCATCGCTGTTGTAGGCGACGGTGTGGACCTCACCACGGCTGCTGTAGAGCTGCAGGCTGTAGGCGTCACCGGTCTGGTCGGTGAAGTGCAGATAGAGGGCGGAATTCGGCTGTTCCATCCAGGTCTACTTCGATAAATCGCAGCGTGGTTTCAGCGGACGCCGCGGGGTCGGAACTGGATGCTGATGCGTGGCCCCACCGGCTTGGTGGTCTTGGGAATCGCGTGTTCCCAGGTGCGCTGGCAACTGCCGCCCATCACGATCAGGTCGCCGTGGCCGAGGTTGTGCCGCAGCGTCCGGCCGGCACCGCCACTACCGGCACCGGCACCGCCTCGCGGGCGTAGCAGAAGCGGACGGGGAGCGCCGACCGACAGGATGGCGACCATGGTGTCCTGGGTGCGACTGCGCCCGATGGTGTCGCCGTGCCAGGCCACGCTGTCGCGGCCGTCCCGGTACAGGCAGAGCCCCGCCGTCCGGAACGGCTCACCGAGCTCGTCCTCGTAGTGCGCGTTCAGCGCATCGTGCGCCTCGTCCAGTGCTGGATGCGGGAGCGGCTCGCCCTCGCCGTAGAAGCTCAGCAAGCGGGGAACGTCCACCGTGCGCTCGTACATCCGGCGCCGCTCGGCCCGCCAGGGCACCTCACTGCTGAGCCGGTCGAACAGTGCGTCCGCCCCGCTGAGCCACGCCGGGCGGACGTCGATCCACGCCCCGTCGGTGAGCAGCGTCCGCCGGACGGAATCCCCGAGCGGAGCCAGTGCGATCTCTTCGGTGAGGTCCAGCAGCGACCCCTGCAGCGCGCCGTACATCCCTAGACTCTAGCAAATATTCAAACATTTGTTCGAAAGACCTTCAGCCGAGCTTCCGCATTCCCTCGTCGGTGGGGGCGCCGCGAAATGCCCGTCGGTCGGCTCGGGGCAGCCTCGCCTGCGTGCCGAAGCCCACCTCTGAACCGAGCATCGCTCGGGCGGCGGCCAGGTCGACCGGGCGCGACCAGAGGTAGCCCTGCCCATAGGTGCAGCGCGCCTTGCGCAACCACGCCGCCTGTTCCGGCTGCTCGACACCCTCCGCGACGGTGGTGAAGTGCATCTTGTGGCTGAGGGCGATGATCGCCTCGGCGAGCGAGGCCGCTTGCTTGTCGGTGGTGACCTTGTCGATGAAGGACTTGTCGACCTTGAGCACGTCCACCGGCAGCGAGCTGAGGTAGGCCAGCGAGCTGTACCCGGTGCCGAAGTCGTCGATGGCCACCTTGACGCCCACCTCCCGCAGGGCGGCCAGCCGGGGTGCCACCGTGTCGAGGTCGCGCAGGATGACAGTCTCGGTGATCTCGAGGGTGAGCCGGTCCGAGGGAAGGCCGGTGTCCGTGAGGGCCGCGAGCACGCTGTCCACGAAACCGGGCTGGGACAGCTGCTGGGCGGACACGTTCACCGACATGGTCGGCGTGCATCCCGGCCGCTGCATGTCCGCCGCCGCCTCGCACGCCGCCCGCAGCACCCAGGCGCCCAGCGGCAGGATCAGCCCGGTCTCTTCCGCCATCGGAATGAACAGCGCCGGGCTCATCAACCCCCGGGTCGGATGCTGCCAGCGGACCAGTGCCTCGAAACCCTTCACCGCAACGGTCCGGAGGTCGATGATCGGCTGGTAGTGCAGCATCAGTTCGGACCGGGTGAGCGCCCGCTGCAGGTCAGCCCGTAGTGCCAGCCGCTCCAGTGCCTCGGTGTGCACCCGGGACTCGTACACCACGATGCCGGACTGGCCGCGGTCCTTGGCCAGGTACATCGCCACGTCGGCATTGCGCAGTGCCTCTTCGGCGTCCATCTCACCGGGCACGGCCTGTGCGAGCCCGATGCTCGCCCGGACGGTCATCGACCGGTCGCCCACCACGATCGGTGGCGCCAGCGCGGCCTGCACCCGTTGCGCGACCTCGTGCGCGGACTCGATGGTCGCCGAGTCCATCAGGATGGCGAACTCGTCCCCGCCGAGCCGCGCGGCGGTGTCGCCGGCGCGGACCACGCCCTTGAGCCGCGCGCCCACCTCCGCCAGCACCCGGTCCCCGACCCCGTGGCCGGCTCCGTCGTTGACGCTCTTGAAGTCGTCCAGATCGCAGAACAGCACCACCAGCGGGGAGGCCGGTCCCGAGCGCCGGATCAGCGCGTGCTGCAGGCGGTCGGTGAACAGCTGGCGGTTGGCCATACCGGTCAGACCGTCGTGGAAGGCCTGGAAGGTGAGCCGTTCCTCGAGTTCCCGGCGTGCGGTGATGTCGCGCAGCGTGAGCACCAAGCCGCCCACCGCCGGATCGCCGAGCAGGTTGCTCAGAGTTCCTTCCATGGACAGGATGCGGCCGTCGGCGTGGACCATGCGCAGCAGGATGTGCTCGTCGACGCCGAGGCCGGGACTGGCGAGTCGCTGCAGGAAGACGTCGAGGTCGCCCGGGTGCACCAGTTCGGTGAGCCGGGTGCCGACGAGCTGGTCATCGGCGATTCCGAGCAGCACCAGGGACGGCGGGGTGGCGAACGAGATGGTGGCATCGGCCTCGCACACAGCGACCACGTCGGTGGCGTTGCGGACGAGGGCAGCCAGCCGCTGCTCACCGTCGCTGCGCGCCTGCTGCGCGGTGACCTCCCGTTGCAACGCGCGGTGCCGGCTGACCAGCCGCCTGAACCACGCCATCCAGCCCAGCGATGCCAGCACCAGTAGCCCGGCGTAGCTCAGCCGTGCCTCGGCGTTCACGGTTCGCTGCCGGTGGTCGAGGTCCACTGCCAACCGGCGCACGGCTGACCTGAGCTGCTCGACGCCGGCCGGATCGGCCGCGGTGTCGGCTGCCAGTCGACGAGCCGCGCTCAGGTCCGCGCGCGGCACACCCGAGCTGGAAAGCCCGGTCAGCACGGCATCGGCCCCGCGAGCGGCGGCGGTGAGTTCCCGTCCGGTGGCTGATTCCAGAGTTCCGGAGAGGCTCGCGACCGCGACCTGATCACGCCGGATGGGTTCGGCCCGGTCATAGACGGCGGTGAGCAGCGCGAATTCAGCGGTCACCACCAGTGCAGTGGCCGCCACCGTGGCGAGCGCCCGAGTTCTCGAGGTGCCACCAGGGCCGCTCTTGTCGGCCTTCCCGCTCACATCAACTCCCCGCTCCGGTGACACCTGTCTGGTGACCAATCGGCGGGCGATGCAGCCAGTTGAGCTAGTTGGGCTCGTCGCCGCTACGGCGCCGCCGCTCACGCTCGTCGCGCTCCACGTCCTCGGCGCGCTGGGCCCGGTACTCGTGCCGCTGTTGCTCGGCCCGTTCGCGAAGTTGCCGCAGGAAGTCCTCGTCGTCGTCGGGGTTACTTGCGACGCGGCGGCCGGGGCGCTCGTACTCGGGGTAGCGACCGGTGCTGCCCTGCCGCGGCAGGCCGGTGTTCCCCTTGTACGGCAGGCCCGCGGCCGGAGCGCTGTCCCAGGTGCGCCCGGCCACCAGCCACAGGATCGAACCGATGTCGAACAGCAGCAGCACGATCAGGACCCACACCAGCTTCGGCAGGTGCCGGCATCTGGAGGCGTCGGTGGTGATGACGTCGAAGAGGCAGAAGAGCCAGAGGGCGAGCAGTGCCAGGCCGAAGACCCCGTCGAAATACAACATCGCGCATCCCCAGCTCTCAGCCGACGTGGAGGGGGATCGTCTCATGAGCTCACGTCAACCGCAGGCAGTAGCGTGATGATCCATGCCACTGCTCTCCGATCTGCTGCGTGCCCTGGACGACTGGTACCCGCCGGCGACGGCCGAGTCCTGGGACGCCGTCGGGCTCAGCTGTGGAGACCCCGGCACAGCGGTCGACACCGTGCTGGTGGCCGTCGACTGCGTTCCGGACACAGTGGACGAGGCAATCCGGGCCGGCGCGCAGCTGCTCCTCACGCACCACCCGTTGTTCCTGAGCGGCGTGCACGAAGTGCCCGCCACCGACCCCAAGGGTGCGATGGCGCACCGGATGATCCGAGCCGGAGTCGCGCACTTCGCCGCCCACACCAACGCCGACGTCGCCGAGCACGGGGTGTCGGCGGCGCTCGCCGACGTCCTCGGCCTGCGTGAGATCCGGCCGCTGGACCCTGACCCCGCACCGGCGCTGGACCACCTCAGCGTCTTCATTCCCGGCGAGAACGTCGATCAGGTCGTCGACGCGCTGACGAGGGCAGGCGCCGGATCCGTCGGCGGCTACGACCAGGGCACCTTCACGGTCGAGGGAACGACCACCTACCGGCCGCTGCCGGGCGCGAAGCCGGCGGACGGTGAGATCGGCGTGCTCACCCGCAAGGCCGAGGTCAGGCTGTCGGTGGTGCTGCCACGACGGCTGCGCGGTGCCGCGCTGATGGCCGTCCGCCAGGCGCACCCGTACGAAGAGGTGGCGTTCGAGCTGACCGAGCGCCCGAGCCTGCCGGGGCCGACCGGCACCGGACGGATCGGCGAACTGCCGGGACCGCTCAGCCTGCGCGACTTCACCGATCACGTCGCGGCCGTCCTGCCCCGGACGGCCTGGGGAGTACGGGCGGCCGGTGCGCCCGACCACGTCATCCGCACGGTGGCGGTGTGCGGTGGATCGGGGGCCTCGTACGCGGGGCTGGCCCGGGACGCCGGCGCGGACGCCTACCTCACCTCCGACCTCAAGCACCACAGCACGCTGGAGACCGTGAACGAGCCGGCAGGCGTCTCGGTTCGACCGCTGGCCCTGGTCGACGCCGCGCACTGGGCGACCGAGTTCCCGTGGCTGGACATGGTCGCCCGGCAGCTCCGGGAGCGCTTCGCTACCGGCGGCTCCGATGGTTCCGGCCGGGACGCCGGCGGGGATGCCGGCCAGACCGCCGTCCGGGTGCTGGTGTCAGAAACCGTGACCGACCCATGGACGCTGCACGCCCGATGACTGTCACACTGTCCGCACGAGCACGAACTGTCTTTCCCGCAGATTCGCACTACCCCGCAGATTCGCACTACCAGGAAGCCAACTACACACGTGATAGCTGATCCCTTCGTCCAACTGCGGCTGCTCGACCTGCAAGCCGTGGACACCGCGCTGGCCCAGCTCGCTCACCGAAGGCGCAACCTTCCGGAGTTGGCCGTCATCGCCGACTGCGATCAGCGCGCCGCCGAGGTGCGCAGCCAGCTGGTCGACGCCGAGACGACGCTCGCCGACCTGGCGGCGGACCAGCGCAGGATGGAGGCGGACGTCGACACCGTCCGATCGCGCGCGCGCAAGGATCAGCAGCGGATGGCCGCGTCCGGCGTCCCCGCCAAAGAGATCAGCAGCCTGGAGCACGAGGTCGCCTCGCTGGCCCGCCGGCAGGGCACGTTGGAAGACGAGCTGCTCGAACTGATGGAGACCCGGGAAACGGCCGAGTCCGAGGTCGCCGACCTCAAGGGCCGGCTGGAGGCCGTCGCGGGCGAGCGGGCGACCGCCGCGGCAGCCCGGGACGAGGTCTTCGAGGAGCTGGACGACGCGGAGAAGAAACGGCACGCCGAGCGGGACCGGCTGGTGGGGACCCTGCCCTCGGACCTGGTGGCGCTGTACGACCGGGTCCGCGAGAGCAGCGGCGGGGTCGGCGCGGCGATGCTCCGGCAGCGACGCTGTGAGGGCTGCCGGCTGGAGCTGGCGGGTTCAGAGCTGTCCGAGGTGCGCGCGGCGAAGCCCGATCAGGTGCTGCGCTGCGAGAACTGCCGCCGGATCCTGGTCCGCAGCCACGAGTCGGGCTTGTGACGTCGGCTGACGCGAGCACGTTCGTGGAACGGGTGATCGTCGAGGCCGACGGCGGCTCCCGCGGCAATCCGGGCCCGGCCGGGTACGGCGCGGTGGTGCTGGACGCCGACACCGGCGCGGTGCTGGCCGAGCGCAAGGAGTCGATCGGGCCCGACACCAACAACGTGGCCGAGTACCGGGGCCTGATCGCCGGTCTGACCGCGGCGCGGGACCTGGGGGCGTCTGCGGTCCGGGTGCGGATGGACTCAAAGCTCGTGGTGGAGCAGATGTCGGGTCGGTGGCAGGTCAAGCACCCGGCGATGCGGCCGCTGTTCCGGCAGGCCAGCCAGCTCGCGACCGAATTCGCCTCGATCACCTTCGAGTGGATCCCGCGAGCGCAGAACAGCCACGCCGACCGGCTGGCCAACCAGGCGATGGACGCGGCGCGGGGTACCCGCTGAAGCCGGCCACCGGTCCGGTTCAGACGGCTCTCGGGGAGCCGGGGACTGACGGCGGTTCGGATTCGATCGGCCGAGACGCCATCGACGAGGACGCCCAGCCGGCCAACAACAACAGCGCCTGGGTCACGCCCGACTCGACGCCGACGCGGTTCGTCCTGGTACGGCACGGGGTCACCGAATACTCGGTCGCGAAGAAGTTCGCCGGACGCTCCGACCTGCCGCTCACCGACCAGGGCCTGGACCAGGCCCGGCGGGCGGCACGACGGGTGGCTGAACTCGGCCCGGTCGACGCCGTCGTCTCCTCGCCGCTGCTGCGCACCCGGCAGACCGCGGGCCAGATTGCCGAACGGCTCGGGCTCGACATCGCGATCGAGGACGGCATGGTCGAGACCGACTTCGGGAACTGGGACGGTTGCAGCTTCGCCGAGGTGCGGCAGAAGTGGCCCAGCCAGCTCGACAGCTGGCTGGCCGACCCGGCCGTCGCGCCGCCGGCGGGGGAGTCCTTCGAGGACGTGACGCGCCGGGTGCGCCGGGCCCGGGACCGGATCCTGGGCCAGCACGCGGGCAAGACGGTGGTCGTGGTGTCGCACGTGTCACCGATCAAGATCCTCGTCCGGCTGGCTCTGGACGCGCCGCCGTCCGCGCTGCACCGGATGCTGCTCTCGCCCGCCTCGATCTGCCAGATCGACTACTACCGCGACGGGCCGGTGTCGCTCACCTCGTTCAACGACAGCGCGCACCTCACCGGAGCTTGAGCGGACCGGCGATCAGCCACAACGCCACGGTCACCGTGCACACCAGCACTGGGGTCGAGAGCAGCCCCAGCCGGTGGAACTCCACCGCGCGCGGCCGGTCCGGGGGTGGCAGGCTACGCCGCCACAGCAGGGTGGCCAGCGATCCGGGATAGGTGGCGTTCGGGCCGAGGTTGACCCCCACCAGGACGGCCAGCACCGCCAGCGGCGAACCGGTGACCAGGGGGAGCAGGGCCAGCGTGGTCGGCAGGTTGTTCACCAGGTTCGCCAGTACGGCCGCGAGCAGGGCCAGTCCCAGCAGGGCAGCCAGCCCGGTTCCGGACGGGATCAGGTGGCTCAGCCCGGCCTGGATACCGTTGCTCAGCACCCCGGCGACCAGCACGCCGAGGCACAGCACGAAGGCACAGAAGCCGGGACTGGCCCCGAGCACCATCTCGGGCACGGTCAGCGGCGGATGCGTTCGAGGCACTCCCCGCCCCTTACGGGCGAGCAGTTGCGGCACCGCCAGGGCGACGCAGCCCGCCAGCGCCGCCCACGCGGGAGCGAGCCCGACGGCGGTGGTCAGCACGAAGCCGGCCACCGTCAGCGCCAGCGCAGCCAGGGCGTAGCGGGGGGCCGCCAGCACTGGCGGCACCTCGGCCGCGGTCGAGGTGAGGTCGCGCCGGAAGGCCAGCCGCAGCGCCGCCCAGTCCAGCGCGCAGGCGAGCAGCCAGGGCAGGGCCATGGCCGCGGCGAACCGGCCGAAGGACAGGCCGCTGGCCGTGAACGCCAGCAGGTTGGTCAGGTTCGACACCGGCAGCAGCAGCGATCCCGAGTTGGCGATGTGCGCGCAGGCATAGCTGTGCGGCCGGTTCGGAACGTGCAACCGCCGGGCGGTGGCCAGCACGACCGGCGTCACCAGCACGACCGTCGCGTCCAACGTGAGCGTCGCGGTGACGACGGCCGCGAACCCGACGACCAGCACGAGCAGGCGCTTGGGAACCCCGTGGCTGGCGTGGGCGGTGACGCTGCCGAGGTAGTCGAACACGCCCGCGGCGGCGCACAGCCGTCCGAAGGCGAGAATTGCCGCCAGGAAGGCCACGGTCGGTCCCAGCTCGCGGACGCTGTGCTCGGCCGTGCTCAAGTGGCTGGCGCCGGTGATCAGGGCCAGTGCCGCGCACGGCACGGCCACGACCGCCTCGCTGAGCCCGAACGGACGGACGACCGCGGCGGCAAGGCAGATCGCGATCAGCACGAGGCCGACTACCAGCTGGACCGACATGCTCAGCGCGCGCCCGGGCGCGCGCAGCGTAGACAGGTCACCGAGCCAGGCTAGCGACGTTGCGCAACCGGCGTTGCCCCACAACGCTAGGATTGGCGCGCGGCGGACGAGTCGGCCGGGCGACCGCGTCAACCTGGCAACAGGCTGCCGAGGAAAGTCCGGGCTCCACAGAGCAGGGTGGTTGTTAACGGCAACCCGGGGTGACCCGCGGGACAGTGCCACAGAAAGCAGACCGCCAGGCGATCCGGGTTCGCCCGGGTCGCGGGTAAGGGTGAAACGGTGGTGTAAGAGACCACCAGCGTTCCGGGTGACCGGAGCGGCTAGGTAAACCCCACCCGGAGCAAGGTCAGGATGACGTCCGGTTCGCCGGACGTCTGCGCAGGCGTTCGAGGGCTGCTCGCCCGAGCCTGCGGGTAGACCGCTGGAACCTGCCGGCGACGGCAGGTCGAGATGGATGGTCGCCACCGGGGCTCGCCCCGGAACAGGACCCGGCTTACAGGCTGACTCGTCCGTTGCCTCTCGTGGATACGATGTGCCGATGAGCACCAAGGACCTCGAAGGCACGTACTGGTACTGCGAGAAGCACCACGTCGTCGAGGTGTTCCCGGGCTGCGGAAGCCACCAGAAGATCGGCCCGTTCGACACCGAGGCCGCAGCGGCGAACGCGCTGCAGACGATCGCCGACCGGGAACGGCGCTATGACGCCGAGGACAGCAAGTGGGAGGGCGGCGCCTGATCGCGCCGCCCTTCGCGAACCCATTCAGTGGTAGCTGTGCTCGGCGCCCGGGTACACGCCGGACTGGACCTCGCTCGCGAACGTCTGCGCCGCACCGGTGAGGACAGCCGCCAGGTCTGCGTACTGCTTGACGAACTTGGCGGGCTTGCCCTCGACGCGCAGTCCGGCCATGTCCTGCCACACGAGCACCTGCGCGTCACACTCGACGCCCGCGCCGATGCCGACCGTGGGAATCCGCAGCTCGTGGGTGACCTTCTTCGCCAGGTCCGCCGGAACCACCTCGAGCACGACGGCGAACGCCCCGGCCTCTTGCAGCGCCAGCGCGTCCTCGATCAGCCGGTGGCCGGCGTCGTCGCCGCGCCCCTGCACGCGGTAACCGGACAGGGTGTTCACCGACTGCGGGGTCAGTCCCAGGTGCGCCATCACCGGAATGCCGGCGGACGTGAGCAGCTCGACCTGGGGCGCGAGCCGAGCGCCGCCCTCCAGCTTGACGGCGTGCGCGCCGCCCTCTTTCAGGAATCTGGCGGCGGTGTCGAGCGCCTGCTGCGGTGACGCCTGGTACGTGCCGAACGGCAGGTCTGCGATGACCAGCGCCCGCTTTGCGCCCCGGACCACGCCGCGCACCAGCGGCAGCAGTTCGTCGACGGTGACCGGCACGGTGGTGTCGTAGCCGTAGACGACGTTCGCGGCCGAGTCGCCGACGAGCAGCACCGGGACACCGGCGTTGTCGAAGACCCCGGCGGTCGAGTAGTCATAGGCCGTCAGCATCGGCCAGCGGTCGCCCGCGGCCTTGGCGGCCTGCAGGTCTCGGATGGTGACACGGCGCGTCGAAGTGCCGCCGTAGAGCGTCTCGCTCATGGTGGGTCCTTTGGTTTCCTCGAGGCCGGCACGCCGGTCCCCGGGCGGTAGTGGACGCCCCCATCGTCCTCTATGGGCGGCTCTCGCGCCAGCGGTTGGTGATCGGCAACCGCCGGTCACGCCCGAACGCCTTGAGGCTGATCTTCGGGCCCGGCGGATACTGCCGGCGCTTCCACTCTGCCGCGTCCGTCATCCGCGATACCCGAGTGGCCAGGTCCCGGTCGAAGCCGGCGGCGACGAGTTCCTCCAGGCCCGCGTCCTCGTCGACGTAGCGGGCCAGCAACCGGTCCAGCTCGTCGTAGTCGGGCAGCGAGTCCGAGTCGAGCTGGCCCGGCCGGAGTTCCGCCGAGGGCGGCTTGGCGATGGAGTTCTCGGGGATCGGGGGCTGCTCGCCGTTGCGCTCGGCCGCGGCATTACGCCAGCGGGCGAGCTCCCAGACCAGCGACTTGGGCACGTCCTTGAGCGGCGCGAAGCCACCGACCGCGTCGCCGTAGATGGTGGAGTAGCCGACCGAGATCTCGCTCTTGTTGCCGGTCGCCAGCACCAGGTGCCCGTGCTGGTTCGACAGGCCCATCAATGTCGTTCCCCGCACCCGCGCCTGCACATTCTCTTCCGCCAGCCCGGTCAGTTCCAGGGCGCTGACGAACGCACGCACCATCGGCTCGATGTTCACGGTCCGCAGCGGGCCCCCGAGCCGGCGGGCGAGCTCCACCGCGTCCGAGATCGAGTGCTCGGAGGAGTACGCGCTCGGCATCGCCACGCCGTGCACGTTCTCGCCGCCGATCGCGTCGGCGGCGACCGCGGCGACGACCGCGGAGTCGATGCCACCGCTCATGGCGATGACCACGGAGGCGAACCCGTTCTTGCGGACGTAGTCACGGGTGCCGAGAACCAGGGCCTGCCAGACCTCGGCCTCGTCGGCGAGTCCCGGCGCGATGGCCAGGGCCGGGGCTTCGGAGCTGCCGAGCGGGGGAGTGTCGCTGGACTCGGTCAGTGCCCTGGGCGGCAACGGAGCGGTGAAGCGCCGGATCGTGATCGGGCTGTCGCCGCCCGCGCTCGCCCCGGTTGCTTCGGGAAGATCGAGCTCGACGTAGAAGAGCTTCTCGACGAATTGCGGCGCCCTCGCCAGCAAGGTCCCGTTGGGGCTGACGACGAAGGAGTCACCGTCGAAGACCAGCTCGTCCTGGCCCCCGACCTGGTTCACGTACACCACCGTGGCGTCGGCTTCCTTCGCGCGGCGCTGCACCAGCGAGAGCCGGACGTGGTTCTTGTCGCGCTCGTACGGAGAGCCGTTGATGTTGAGCAGCAGGCCCACCCGTGCGGCGGCGGCGGCGCTGAACGGGCCGCCGTCCTGCCAGACGTCCTCGCAGATCGTGAGCCCGATGTCGACACCGCCGAAGCGGATCACCGGCAGGTCCGAGCCGGCCTTGAAGTAGCGGTCCTCGTCGAAGACGCCGTAGTTGGGCAGGTGGTGCTTGAAGTAGCGCGCCACCACCGCGCCGCCGAGCAGGAACGCCGCCGCGTTGCGCGGCCCGGCGTCCTCGTCGAGGTAACCGACCACCACGCCGACGTCGGCCAGTCCCCGCTCCGCCAGCGATGTGGCAACGGCGTGCAGGGTGGCGATCGAGGCGGCCCGGAACGACGGCCGCAGCGCCAGGTCCTCGGGCGGGTACCCGGTGAGCGTCATCTCGGGAAAGACGACGAGTTGCGCTCCGGCGGCGGCAGCCTCGGCGGTGCGTGCGAGCACCATCTCGGAGTTGGCTGCCAGATCGCCCACGGTGAGGTCGACCTGGGCCAGGGCAACGCGCAATTTCGTCACGCCACCAGTTTGCAGCCGGGACCCGGGCGAGGTGTGGGCGGGTCAGCGGTCTTCGACACTCTTTCGTCACCGTACCTACGCGGACGGAGCACAGAAAGTAAGCAACAATAGGCCGGTGCTCCCGCGTCATCAGTGCGTGGAGGTAGCGGCGGGTGTGAGGAGACAGGTCTTGGCGGGGAACCGGCATAGAGGTGCGACGAGCGCGGTGAGCGGGCTGGTGGCCGTGCTGAGCCTGGTGCTGCTGACGGGCGGGTGCTCACAGAAGAAGGGTGCCGCGGCAGCCGGCACCGCGGGTTCGGCGGCCTCGGCCGGTAATTCGGCTCCGGTTCCCAGCACGCCGTCGACGCCACCGGCTGTGGTGAGGTTCAACCCGGCCACCGGAGCCGCCGGCGTCGACCCGCTCGAGCCCATCAGGGTGGCGGTCGCGGGCGGATCCCTGTCCGACGTCACGGTCACCAACGGCGCGGGCACCGCTGTCAAGGGCGCGCTCTCGGCCGACAAGCTGTCGTGGGCCTCCGCCGAGGAACTCGGTTACGACAAGTCCTACATGATCAAGGCGGTCGCGACGAACGCCGGCGGGGACGAGACCACCCAGGCGAGCTCGTTCACCACCGTCAAGCCCCACAACCTCACGATGCCCTACATCCAGACCGCGGCCGGCGGTGCGATCGACCCCGGCGTCACCTTCGGCGTCGGGCAGGTCGTCCGGGTCCACTTCGACGAGGCGATCCCCGACCGCAAGGCTGCCCAGGCGACGTTGCAGGTCACCACCGCGCCCGATCAGACCGGGGCCTTCAGCTGGCTGAGCGACCGGGACGTGTACTGGCGCACCAGGACCTACCTGACGCCGGGCACGAAGGTCACCATCACCGCGAAGGCGTATGGCAAGAACTTCGGCAACTCCCTGTACGGGCAGTCCGACTCCACCACCTGGTTCAAGGTGGGGAACAAGCACATCTCCATCGCCGACGACAGGAACAAGATCGTCCGGGTCTACACCAACGGCACGCTGGTCAAGACCATGCCGACATCGATGGGACGCCACACCAGCATCAAGGGCGACACCGGGATGATCGACCTGCGGACGAACTCGGGCCCGCACGTCGTCGTGGGCGGCGAGAAGAACATCGACATGAACTCGGCGTCGTTCGGGCTCAGCAAGGGCGCCAATGCCTACCGGACCACCGTTCCGGTCGGCGTGCGGATCAGCTACGACGGCGAGTACGTGCACTGGGCGGACTGGTCGGTGCGCCAGCAGGGCAAGACCGACACCTCGCACGGCTGCCTCAACGTCTCCCCGGCGAACGCGTACTGGTTCTACGGCTTCTCCGTGCCGGGCGACATCGTCGACGTCCGCAACACCGGCCGGACGCTGGCCGAGTGGAACTCCGGCTACTGGAACGTCAGCTGGGCCACCTGGATCAGCGATAGCGCGACGTAGCCGGGGACCTTGCTGCACCCGGCGACCAGGGCTTGCCGCACCGGGTCGGCAGGGCCCGTTACCCGCTCGAAACCCCGTACAGGCAGGATGAGCGCTCGTGGATCGTCAGCAGGAATTCGTCCTACGCACCCTCGAAGAGCGCCAGGTCCGGTTCGTCCGGCTCTGGTTCACCGACGTGCTCGGCTACCTCAAGTCCGTGGCCGTCGCGCCCGCTGAACTCGAGGGCGCCTTCGCGGAGGGCATCGGCTTCGACGGCTCGGCGATCGAGGGGTTCGCGCGCGCCAGCGAGTCCGACATGCTGGCCCGGCCCGACCCGGCCACCTTCCAGATCCTGCCCGGTGATGACGGCAAGCCCAGCGACACCGCGCGGATGTTCTGCGACATCACCATGCCGGACGGGTCGCCGTCCTGGGCCGATCCGCGGTACGTGCTGCGCCGCACGCTGTCCAAGGCGGCCGACCACGGCCTGACGTTCTACACCCACCCCGAGATCGAGTTCTTCCTGCTGAAGAACCGGCCCTCCGACGGCAGCGAGCCGGTGCCGATGGACGACGGCGGTTACTTCGACATGACGAGCCACGACACCGCGCACGACTTCCGGCGCAGCGCGATCACCGCGCTCGAGGCGGTCGGCATCTCGGTGGAGTTCAGCCACCACGAGGTCGCCCCGGGCCAGCAGGAGATCGACCTGCGCTACGCCGACGCGCTGTCCACCGCCGACAACATCATGAGCTTCCGGCACATCATCAAAGAGGTCGCCCGGACCAGGGGCGTGCACGCCACCTTCATGCCCAAGCCGTTCCGGGTCCAGCCGGGCAGCGGCATGCATACCCACCTGTCGCTGTTCGAGGGCGACCGGAACGCCTTTCACGACCCGTCCGACGACCTGTATCTGTCCGCGACGGCCCGCTCGTTCATCGCCGGACTGCTGATGCACGCCCGTGAGATCACCGCCGTGACCAACCAGTGGGTGAACTCGTACAAGCGACTGTTCGGCTACTCCGCACCCGGCCAGATCGTGGAAGCCCCGACCTACGTCTGCTGGGGTCACGCGAACCGCTCCGCCCTGGTGCGGGTGCCGATGTACAAGCCCGGCAAGGCCAATTCGACCCGCGTCGAGATGCGTTCGCTGGACTCGGCCTGCAATCCGTACCTGGCGTTCGCGGTGCTGCTCGCCGCCGGCATGAAGGGGATCGAGGAGGGCTACGAGCTGCCGCCCGGGGCCGAGGACGACGTCTGGTCGATGTCGGACATCGAGCGGCGGGCGCTGGGCTACGACGAGCTGCCGCACAACCTCGCCGACGCGCTGCGGGTAATGGAGAACTCCGAGCTGGTCGCCGAAACGCTCGGTGAGCACGTGTTCGACTTCTTCCTGCGCAACAAGCGCGCCGAGTGGGTGGACTACCGCGCCGAGGTCACGCCGTTCGAGCTGCGGCGCTACCTGCCCGCACTCTGATCCGGCTGCCGGCACTGTGATCCCGCTCCGCTCGATAGCTCGTCCGTCAGTAGCCTGCTAGGCATGGCAACCGATCGTCTGACCGCCCCCATCCTGGTTCTCGAGAACGACGTCAGCGGTCCCGTCGCCGAACTCGGCAGGTGGCTACGCGAGGCCGGCGCCGAGCTGGACATCCGGTCAGGCGCGCTCGGCGAGGCCATCCCCGCCGACCTGGACGGCTACTCCGGCCTGATCGTGATGGGCGGGGCGATGGGCGCCCAGGATGACGACCGCGCGCCGTGGCTGCCCGACGTCCGGGCGCTGCTGAGCCAGGCCGTCCGGGCCGAGCTGCCCACGCTCGGAGTGTGCCTGGGCGCGCAGCTGCTGGCGGTGGCAACGGGGGGCCGGGTGGACCGCGCGGAACTGCCCGAGTACGGGACGCAACTGGTTGCCAAGCGCCAGGCGGCGGCGACCGACCCGCTGCTGCGGGAACTGCCGATCACCCCGGACGTGCTGCAGTGGCATGTCGACGAGGTCAGCCAGCTGCCGGGAAACGCGGTGCTGCTCGCCTCGTCGCCGGGCACCGAGGTGCAGGCATTCCGGGTCGGCCGGCTCGCGTGGGGCTTCCAGTTCCACATCGAGACGACGCCCGAGATCGTGGCCGCGTGGGCGAGGGAGGATGCCGAGGCCCTGGCCGACTACGACGTGGACCGGATCCTGGCCCGGTCCGCCGCTGCGCACGCCGATATCGCGGAGGTATGGCGGCCGGTCGCCGAGACCCTCGTCGGGATCGCGGCGGATCCGGCGGCTGCCGCCGGGCCGCGGACGCTGCCGATGGCCGGGTCCCGTACAGCGCCCACCAGCACCGCCGGGCCGATCACCGACCCGGCTGCCATCCGCGCGGCGCTGGCCGCCGAGCTGCAGGCCGCTCGTGAGCCGCACCGGCACTGAATCGGACGGCACCGAGACGGCCGGTTCTGTGCTGTCGGACGGTTCTGTGCTGTCGGACGGCTCCGGGGTCGCATCGCCGGGGCGCACCCGGCTGCGGAGTCGGCTGACCCGGGCCGGGTTCAGCTCTGCCGACCGGGCCGCCGAGCTGCTGACGGGTGCGCCGCTGGCACTGTTGGACGCCGCCACCGGCGAGGCGGTCGACGCCGCGGCGGCCGCGGTGGTGTCCGCGTTGGGACGCGCCGCCGACCCCGACCAGGCGCTGGCCATGCTGGCGGACCTCGCCGGCACCGAGCGCGGCCCCGAGGTGCTGGCGGAGCTGCGCGGCTCGGCGGAGTTCCGCGGCCGGCTGCTAGGCGTCCTGGGAGCGTCCGCTGCCCTGGCCGAGCACCTGCTCACCCATCCCGCCGACGCGCTGGTGCTGCGGGGCGCGGTCGAGGACCTGCCGACCGTCAAGTCGGCCGCGCACCGGATCGCGGCGGCCGTCGGTGCCGACGCGGGAGACCCGGTGACCGGAACAGCGGGCCGACCCGCCGAGCTGATCGGGCCCAAGGCTGTGATCGCGTTGCGGGCGGCGTACCGCCGGGAGCTGCTCCTGGTCGCGGGGCAGGACCTGGCCAGCGAGCTGAACCTGCGGCAGGTCACCGAGGCGCTGGCCGACCTCGCGGGCTTCGTGCTGCGGGCGGGGCTGGCCGTCGCCCGGGCCGGCCTGCGCCCCGGCGCCGCCCCCTGCCGGCTGGCCGTCATCGCGATGGGAAAGGCCGGTGGCCGCGAGCTGAACTATGTCTCGGACGTCGACGTGGTGTTCGCCTTCGATGCCGGTGATGGCCTCGGGGCAGCTCCGGACGAGAACGGGGCCCTGCAGACGGCAACCAGGCTGGCGGCCGAGACGATCCGGATCTGTGGCCAGGCGGCCTGGGAGGTCGACGCGGCACTGCGGCCGGAGGGACGCTCCGGTGCGCTGGTCCGGACCCTGGCCAGCCACGAGGCGTACTACCGGCGCTGGGCCTCGACCTGGGAGTTCCAGGCGCTGCTGAAGGCCCGTCCCATCGCGGGTGACCTCGCGCTCGGGCAGCGCTACGTCGACCTGCTCTCGCCGCTGGTGTGGACGGCATCCCAGCGGCCCGACTTCGTTCCCGATGTCCAGGCCATGCGCCGCCGGGTGGTCGACCACGTTCCGGCCGACATCATCGACCGTGAGATCAAGCTCGGCCCCGGCGGTCTGCGCGACGTGGAGTTCGCGGTCCAGCTGCTGCAACTGGTGCATGGCCGCGCCGACGAGTCGCTGCGGGTCCGGGCGACCCTGCCGGCCCTGGCGGCGCTGCGCGACGGGGGTTTCGTCGGCCGCGACGACGCGGTGAGCCTGGCCGATGCCTACGAGTTCCTGCGGGCCACCGAGCACCGGGTGCAGCTGATGAGACTGCGCCGGACGCACCTGGTCCCCGACGATCCGCGCGCGGTGCTGCGGCTGTCGCGCTCGCTCGGATTCCGCCCGGACAGCCGGGGTGATGCCATCGCGGTGTTCAACGCCGAGTGGGCGCTGCACGCGCGCGAGGTCCGCCGCCTGCACGAGAAGCTGTTCTATCGGCCGCTGCTCGAAGCGGTCGCCCGCGTTCCGGCCGCGGCACTGCGGCTGACCGAGGGCGAGGCGCGCCGGCGGCTGGAGGCCCTGGGCTATACCGACCCGACCGGTGCGCTGCGCCACATCCAGGCGCTGACCTCGGGGCTGTCCCGGCGGGCGGCGTTGCAGCGCGCGTTGCTGCCGGTGATCCTGTCCGAGCTGGCCGACGCGCCGGACCCCAACGCCGGCCTGCTGGCGTACCGCCAGGTGTCCGACGCGCTCGGCGAGAGCCCGTGGTTCCTGCGGCTGCTGCGTGACGAGGGTGCCGTGGCGACCAGGTTGGCCTACGTCCTGGGCACGTCCCGGTATGTGGCCAACCTGCTGGTGCGCTCACCCGAGGCGCTGCAGATGCTGTCCGGCGATGAGCAGCTACGGCCGCGCCGCCGGGCGGAGCTCGAGGTCGTGATGAGTACGGCCGCTCGTCGCCAGACCGATCCCGCTCAGGCCGCGCACGCGATCAGGAGCCTGCGCCGGGCGGAACTGCTGCGCATCGCCTTTGCGGATCTGCTCGGAGCGCTCACCGACAGCGAGGTCCGCACCGCGCTGACCGAATTGGCCGACGCGACGCTGGCCGCTGCGCTGGGGACGGCGCGCCGGATCGCGGCCGCCGAGCTGGGGGCTACCGAGGTCGAACTGCGGTTCGCGGTGATCGCCATGGGCCGGCTGGGCGGCCAGGAGATCGGCTACGGCTCCGACGCCGACGTGCTGTACGTCTTCGACAGCGGCGTCACCGGCAGCGCCGGCTCTGAAGTTGCCGGCTCTGAGAATGCCGGCTCTGAGAATGCCGGCTCTGAGCTTGCCACGCACGGCGAGCGGACCGCGCGGCACGCGCACCTGGTCGCCGAGCGGCTGCGGGGCATTCTGGCCGCTCCCTCGACCGATCCGCCGCTGCTGCTGGACGCCGACCTGCGTCCGGAGGGCCGTGCCGGGCCGCTGGTGCGATCGCTGAAGTCCTATGCCGAGTACTACCCGCGGTGGTCGTCGGTCTGGGAGGCGCAGGCGCTGCTGCGGGCCCGGTTCTGCGTCGGCGATCCCGAGCTCGGGGAGCGGTTCATCCGGTTGATCGACGGCCTGCGTTACCCCCGGGGTGGGTTGGACGATGCCGGGGTGCTCGAGATCCGGCGCATCAAGGGCCGGGTGGACGCCGAGCGGCTGCCGCGCGGCGCGGACCCACACACCCACACCAAGCTGGGACGAGGCGGCCTGGCCGATGTCGAGTGGACGGTGCAGCTGCTGCAACTGCGCTTCGCCGACGAGGTGCCCGGGCTACGGTCGACGTCCACCCTGCCGGCACTGCTGGCGGCCGTGGACGCGGGCAAGCTGGCCGAGGATGACGCCGCGGCACTGGAGGCGGCCTGGCGTTTCGCCAGCCGCGCCCGCAACGCCATCATGCTGGTGCGGGACAAGGCCGATGACCAGCTGCCCAAGCCCGGACGGCTGCTGGAGGGGGTCGGGCAGGTGCTCGGGTACCGTCCCGGCTTCCAGGCGGGTCAGCTGATCGATGACTACCGGCGAGCCACCAGGCGTGCCCGCAAGGTAGTCGAGTCGATCTTCTACGACGCGACGCCCTGATCAGCCTGACCGGAGTCAGCGGGTGCGGTTGCCGGCTGGTTCCGGCCGCGGGGCGTTCGTCGTATCGGTAGCTCGGCGGTCGGCGGCTGTGTTGTCGGTATTGCTCGCGTCGTTGTCGGTCCTGCTGGGGTCATCGCGCCCCAGCCTGTGCGGGGCCAGGGTGAAGGCGCTGCGCCCGGACAACACGAACTGGATCAACGCGCCGGCCAGGAACACGACCAGCCCCGCAACCGCGTCGATCAGGAAGTGGTTCGCCGTGCCGATGATCACGAACAGCGTGCACAGCGGGTAGAGCACGCCGAGAGTGCGTACCCAGGTCCGGCGGGCGCACAGGAAGATCGACACTCCGCACCAGAGCGCCCATCCGATGTGCAGGCTGGGCATCGCGGCGAACTGGTTCGAATGCTCGGCGACCTTGGGATCGGCCAGCGAGCCCCAGGTGTGGAACTTCAGCACTGTGTCGATATAGCCGTACTGGGGTAGCAGGCGAGGTGGCGCCAGCGGATAGAGGTAGAAGCCGGCCAGCGCGAGCAGCGACGTCACCGACAGCACGGTCCGGGCGCCCCGGTAAACCCGCGGATGCGCACGGAACAGCCAGATCAGGCAGCCGATCGTGACGACGAAGTGCAATGTCGCGTAGTAATAATTCAGAACCTGGGCGATCGGCTCATGGCCGGCCACGAACCTGTTGATGGACCGCTCGAAGTTCAGGTGCAGCGCGTCCTGCAGATGTTGCACCCCGCGGCCGTGCCGCATCGCGATGCTTGCCTGCTCCGGCACCAGGTTGCGTACCCGGCCGTACAGCCAGTAGCAGACACCGATGATGACGGCCTCTTGCCACCAGCGCGGCGGCCGGTGCTGCAGCATGCCGTCGGGAAAGAGCCCGCTGAACCTGCGCTCGCGCTGCGCCGGCCCGGCCACGGTGGAGCCGGGATCAGTGGCTCTCGTTGCCCTCACCGGCCCAGTCTCTCACCTCGATCCGCCTCGACGGCACCCTTACCGGGTGGTACCTCTCAGGCGGTGTTCAGGCGGAGGCGGTGTCGCGCTCGTCCGGTTGTGCGGAGTAGTGCGCATCACGTTTGCCGGCTGTCTGGAACCATCAGGACCAGCACGGCGACTCAGTGGACAGCGGGTTTCGATCGGCCCGCGATGACCCCGCACCCAGTGAAGGACGACCCTGCCGATGAGCCGCCGAACCGTTGCCAGCAGCGCCACCCTCTCCGTCGTGACGCTCGGGATGCTGGTGGCAGGGACAGGAGTGGCGTCCGCGCACGTGACCGTGTCCGCCCCTGGGGCGATCTCGGGTGGCGGCGACACCCTGATCACCTTCCGGGTTCCGGACGAGAGCGACGCGGCCAGCACGGTCGGACTGAAGCTCCGGTTGCCGATCGACACGCCTATCGCCTCCGTGCTGGTGCAGCCGCATCCAGGCTGGACGTCCACGACGAAGCAGAGCAAGCTCAGCACCCCGATCAAGACCGATGACGGCGAGATCACCCAGGCCGTGTCCGAGATCGACTGGAAGGCCGACTCGGCCGGGACGGGCATCAAGCCCGGCCAGTTCGATCAGTTCGTCATGATCGCCGGGCAACTGCCGGACGCCGGAACGCTGACCTTCAAGGTTGTGCAGACCTACAGCGACGGCAAGACCACCTCGTGGATCGACGTGGCCGCGCCGGGCAGCACAGCCGAGCCGGAGCACCCGGCGCCGGTCCTGACCTTGGGTGCGGCGCAAGCTGCTGGGTCTGCGTCTGGGTCTGCGTCTGCCGCCCCTGGCCCGGCTGGAACCGGTGCGGCCGTGGCTGATACGAGCTCCGGTACGGCTTCCCGTCCGGCGAGCAAGGGCGCCGCGACGGCGGGCATCGTGCTCGGGATCATCGGTGTACTGCTGGGTGGTGCCGCCCTCGCCACGTCGCTGCGCCGCCGCACGTCCTAGACCTGCCCACCGGCACCGGGAGGCCCACCCTGAGAGAAGGCCGTCGATCGGCTGTGAAACTGGCCCCGTAGCGGCTCGGAAAGCTCCGCGTGGCCAGAACTGTCAGCCAGGCTGCCTACTCTCGAAGGATGGGTGAGCACCGATCAACGTCCTCAGACGGCGACGCCCGGCTGCCGTTGCCCGCAGCGGTGCCACACCGGCGTGGCCGGCTGCGGCGCGAGTTCGGAATCGGCGTGCGGCTGATCGCAGCCCTGCTGTCCCTTGCGGTGCTGCTCGGCAGTGGCTATGCGTGGGTGACGTACCAGAACTTCCTGTCCGACGTGCACACCGTCGACCCGTTCTCGAAGGCGGTTGCGGGCGCTCCGCGCCAGGCCGACATGGACGGCGAGGACCAGAACATCCTGCTCGTCGGCAATGACGACCGCACCGGCGCGACCCCGTCGGAGCTGGCGGCGCTGAGCACCACCACGGACGGCGGCGGCATCAACACCGACACCATGATGGTGCTGCACGTCCCCGCAGACGGGTCCCGGGCGACCGGCATCTCGTTTCCCCGGGATTCCTGGGTCAACGTTCCGGGGTACGGCATGAACAAGCTCAACGCCGCCTACAGCCTCGGCTCCGAGAAGGGCGGCGCGTCCGGCGGGGCCCGGCTGCTGATCACCGTCATCCAGAACCTGACGGGCCTGACGATCGACCACTACGTCGCGGTGTCAATGCTCGGCTTCTACCGGATCGCCTCCGTCCTGGGTCCCATCCAGGTCTGCCTGAACCAGCCGGCGAAGGACCCGTACTCCGGAACGGATCTGCCGGCCGGCCGGTCCACCCTCAACGCCAGCCAGGCACTGTCCTTCGTCCGGCAGCGGCACAACCTGCCGCGGGGCGACCTGGATCGCGAGGTGCGCCAGCAGTACTTCCTGTCGACCGAGTTCCGCAAGCTGACGTCCGGTGGGTCGCTGTTCAAGATCCAGAAGCTGCTGCGGGCGGTCAGCTCCTCGATCACCAAGGACCCGGGCCTGGACCTGGGCAAGTTCGCGAGCCAGGTGCAGGGCCTGAGCGCCGGCAACGTCACGTTTGCCACCATTCCCACGCTCGGCACCCCTACCATCTATGTGCACGGCGCTGAGGTCTCGATCGTCGCCGTGAACATGGCGGCGATCCCTGGTTTCGTCGCGAAGGTGATCGGCCGGCCGACCGACTACGAGAAGGCGGCGACGGTCGAGCCCGCCACGGTCTCGGTGCGTGTCGTCAACGGCAGCGGGGTCGCATCGGCCGGCCCCACCACCGTCGCGGCGCTCCAGCGGCTGGGCTTCAGAGCTGCCCAGGCGGGCAATGGCGCCAAGACGACGACCACGATCCAGTACCCGGCGGGAATGGAGAGCCAGGCCAAGACGGTGGCGGCCAGCCTGCCGGGCGCCGGGGTGGCGGTGTCCTCGCGGGTCCGCGCGGTCACCATCCTGCTCGGCGTGGATCGGCTGCCCGTCAGGGCGCCAGGGACGGCAACCTCGTCCGGAGCCTCGACGCCCGCGCCCACGACGAGTGCCCCGTCACCGGCCAAGGCGTACAGCGCGTCTTCGTGCATCAATTGACCGTGCAATCAACTGACCGTGCGGCCTCAGCGCGCCCCGGGACGGACGAAGGGGAATGCCAGGGTCTGCCGGATGGACGCGCCCGCCAGCATCATGACCAACCGGTCGACGCCGATGCCGAGACCTCCGGTCGGCGGCATCGCGTACTCCAGCGCCGACAGGAATGCCTCGTCCACCTGCATGGCCTCGGGATCGCCGTCGGCGGCTCGCAGTGACTGGACGGTGAGCCGCTGGCGCTGGTCCACCGGATCGATCAGCTCTGAGTACGCGGTGCCGATCTCCGCACCGAACGCGACCAGGTCCCACCGCTCGGACAGCCGGGGGTCGCTGCGGTGCGCGCGGGTCAGGGGCGACGTCTCGATCGGAAAGTCTAGGTAGAACGTCGGTTCGGTGGTCTGCTTCTCCACCAGCGCCTCGTACAACGCGGTGACCAGCAGCCCCTGCGTCGCCTCGGCCGGACGGCTGACGCCATGGGTTCGGCACAGCGCGCTGAGCTCCTCGAAGCCGGTGTCGATGCTCACCGGTGTCCCGCACGCCTGGGACACCGCCTCGTGCACCGTCACCGAACGCCACGGTCCGGACAGGTCGATCTCGTCGTAACCGCCGCCGGGACGAGGTCGGCGCGCCATCGGACGCCCGTGCACCGCGGTGGCCACCTCCAGGATCAGTTCCCGGGTCAGCTCACGCATGTCCAGGTAATCGGCGTAGGCCTGGTACGCCTCGATCGACGTGAATTCCGGATTGTGGGTGGCGTCGGCGCCCTCGTTGCGGAAGTTCCGGTTCAGCTCGAACACCCGCCGCATACCACCGACGCAGAGCCGCTTGAGGTACAGCTCCGGTGCGATCCGCAGGTACAGCGTCGCGTCGTAGGCGTTGATGTGGGTGACGAACGGCCGGGCATTCGCGCCACCGTGGATGGACTGCAGCATCGGCGTCTCGACCTCGAGGTAGCCGCGCCGATCGAAGGCCCGGCGAACCTCTCGGACCGCGGCGCTGCGCTTGACCAGCATGTCCATCGCCTCGGGGTTGACGATGAGGTCGACGTGGCGTCGCCGCACCCGGGCATCCGGGTCGGCGAAGCCGGCGCGGGCATCCGGCAGCGGGCGCAGGCACTTCGCCGCGAGCTGCCAGCTGTCGACCAGCACCGAGAGCTCGCCGCGGCGTGAGGTCACCACCTCGCCCGTCACGCTGAGGTAGTCGCCCAGGTCCAGCGCGGTCCGCAGCAGCCGGTGCTCCTTCTCGCCGAGCGCGCTGGTGCTGACCATCGCCTGGATGCCGGCGTCGCCGTCCTGCAGCGTCGCGAATGTCAGGCCGCCGAAGTCGCGCAGCGCCCGTACCCGCCCCACCACCGAGGCCCGGTGGCCGGTCGCGGTGTCCGGGGCCAGGCCCGCGAAGCACCGGACCAGCTCCGCCACCTCGCAGCTGCGGGGGACCGAGACCGGATACGGGTCACGGCCGGCGTCCCGCAGCCGCTGCAGCTTGTCGTGGCGGACTCGCTGTTGCTGGCTCAGCCGCCGGAGCGGCCGGGCGCCGTTGCGGGTGGACAGCCGCTGGCGTGCCACTGCCTCGGCGAACGGCAGAGTGGCGCCGTCGTACAGCACGTCGCCGTCGCGGTCGCGTTCGCGGCTGCCGCCGAGCGCGGGCAAGAAGCCCTCGGCGATGCCTGCGGCCAGGGCGACCCGGGTGAGGGTCAGGGACGAGTCGTAACACAGATAGCGCGGCGTCCACCGGGGCAGGTAGCGGGCGTTGGAGCGGTACAGGCTCTCGATCTGCCAGAACCGGGACGCGAACGTCAGCACCCGGCTGGTCAGCCGGACGACGGGACCGGCGCCGACCCGCTCGGCGGCGCTGAAGACGCCCCGGAACATTGCGAAGTTGAGCGAGATGAACCGCACACCGAGGTCGTCGCGAGCCGCGCTCACCAGGCTGGCGACCATGGCCTCGACCAGGCCGTTCTCCGACGTCCGGTCCCGGCGCATCAGGTCCAGCGACAGCCCCCGGCGACCCCAGGGAACCATCGACAGCATGCCGCGCAGCTGTCCCTCGCAGTCGTGGGCGAGCACCGCCACGCAGTCGCCGTCGGCGGCGGCACCCAGCCGGCTGAGCGCCATCGAGAAGCCGCGCTCGGTGTCGTCACCACGCCAGTCCTCGGCCCGGCGCTCGATCTCGGCCAGCTGGTCCGGACTCAGGTCGGCATGCCGGTGCACCGTGATCGTGTAGCCGGCGCGCTGCACCCGGTGGACGGCCCGCCGGACCGGTTGCATGGTGGGGCCCTCGAGGGTGAAGGTGTCCACCTCGATGATCGCCTCGTCCCCGATCGGCAGCGCCTTCAGGCCCGCGGCGACGTAGGCCTTGGCGCCGTCCTCGCTGGCGGACAGGACGGCGGGAAACCAGCCGAACGAGCGAGCCTCGGACAGCCAGGCCGAGATGGCCGCCGGCCAGGCCGCCGGCGGCCCGACCGGATCGGCGCTGGCCAGGCTGACGTTGGCCAGCACCCGGTAGGTGACGGCCGCGGTGTGCCCGGGAGCGAAGATCACCGACTTGTCGTGGCGGGTCGCGAAGTAGCCCAGGGAATCCCGGTCACCGGCGTGCAGCAGCAGCCCTCGCAGGTCCAGCTCGTCCTGCGCGGTGAGGTAGGTCTTGGCCCGGGCGGACCGCAGGAAGACCAGTGCGGCGCTCACCAGCGCCGCGGCCGACACCAGGCCGGCCAGCGCCGCGATCCAGTGATGTCCGTGCTCGCCGTGCCAGCCGACCTCGGTGGTGGACGGCTCGACGCCGAACGGAACCCGGACCGCCCACTCGAGCTTGTGCGGCAGCCCGCGAAGGTGGCCGGGCAACGCCAGCGTGAACGCCAGCGAGGCGGTGAGCGAGAGGGCCAGGCCGCCGACGAGGACGGCCAACGCCCGCCAGCGCGCGCCCGGCTCCAGCCTGGACGAGAACGCTTCCCGGCTGCGGTACAGCAGCACCACCAGCGCAATCGTCAGGCCGGCGTTGAGAGCCAGTTCCACGGCGTCGGAGACGCTGATGTCACCGGAGTCGTTGCGATTGAGGACGATCTGGCCGAGCACCGCCAGCAGGTACAGGCCGGCGAGCGCCTGGAACGCGAGCAGCAGCCAGAGCGATACCCGGATCCGTCGCCGGACGGCGCCACCGACCACGAACAGCAGCACCACGGAGAAGAGGCTGGGGCCGACCGGCAGGTTGACGAGGCCGAACACGTCGTCGAGCCGGCGGACCCAGCGAACCGGCCGCAGGATCAGGCTGACCAGGGACCAGAAGCCGCCGAGCACGATGACGCGTCCACACAGGGACGCGAAACTCTCGCGCCAGCCGGTGACGTGACGTGGCTCAGGCGCCGGTCTCGACGCTTCAGCGGGACGCGCGCCGGCCTCTCTGAGCACCACGCGACAACCTCCGAACGGCAGCGGCCGGCCCGGTGTCGGGACGGCCATCGAACTCCAGACGGTACGGGAGGTTTCTAAGCGCGGAATGCGGCGCGCTCCGTGCTCACCGGTCACGGCGGCGACCCCCGAGGTGACCTCAGTCGGTGCGAGTTCGCTCGGTGTCGATATCTCGCCTTCTGTATCAGTTGGCCGGTCGGCCCCTTGCCGTCCCGCAACTGGAACCCCTAGGGTTTGGGAATTCGCGCCCGAAGGGCGTGCTGTCCGTGCGGCTCGCCGAGTCCTGCCCCGCTCGTGACCATTCTTTCGAAATCGCTCGGCAGGAGCGGGGGAACCAATGTGACGGTCGCTCGCGCGACCTAGGGGTGAAGCCGCGGAATTGCGGCCGGGCACCTCCCGCCCGAACCCGACAGCTCACCCCGCAGGCGTGAGGAGAGGATTCCCCTTGCTTTGTCATGCCCCAACGGCAGCAGTGCACAGGCCCGCGCACCGGGCTGATCGAGGCACCCCCCGGCACGCCGGTCGGCCCGCGTCGTCCGCGGCAGGCTCGCGCCAGGGCCTTCGTCGGGGCCTGGCCGTGCTGACCTCCCTGACCGCCGTAATCGCCAGCAGTGTCGTCCTGGCGCAGACTGCCTCGGCAGTCGAGGAGGTCCAGAACGGGACGTTCGAGACAGGCACCAGCGGCTGGCTCGCCACTCCGAAGGACGACGGTTCAGCCCCCGCAGCACTCTCGCGGGTCTCGGGCGGGCACACCGGCAGCTACGCCGCCCGGGTGTCCAACACGTCGGCCACCGCGGCCACTACGGTCCTGAACGACGCGCCGAACAGCGTTCCCAGCACGACCGCGGGTCAGACCTACCGGGCGACGGCCTGGCTGCGCGCGACCCAGCCCGACACCTCCCTGGTGCTGCGCCTGCTCGAGTTCGGCGACAACAACGCGCTGGCATCGAGCGAGCAGGGCGAATACTGGGCCACCGACACCGCCTGGCACCAGATCACGGTCGACCTGGTGGCCACCCGCACCGGGGCGAGCATCGACGTGAACGCGCTCGTCTGGGGCCTTGGCCCCGGCCAGTCCTTCTTTGTCGACGACGTCAGCGTCGTGCCGCTCACGGCGACAGTTCCGCCTCCCAGCACCACGAGTTCCGGGGTGCTGCCGGCGCAGGGCACCGGCGCGCTGTTCGGCTACTACCAATCAGGCGGCGGGGACCCCCGCCCCATGGAGAGCAAGATCGGACGCAAGTTCGACCTGATCCACCATTACAAGGACTTCAACGCCACCAACAACATGTGGCCGACGTCCGCGATGCTCGCGGAGGCTGCCGAGGGCCGGACCGTGCACGTCGGCTGGGAGCTCGCGTCCTACGGCGGTGGCTACGACTCGGCCTTGCAGCCGGCACCGGCGGGGTCCTCGACCGATCGCCTTGGCAACAGCATGAAGACGTGGACCTACCCACAGGTCATCAACGGCTCGCTCGACCGCTACCTCGACGCGGTGGCGGCCAAGGTCAAGGCCGCCCCGTACAAGTTCATCGTCGACATCGACCCCGAGATGGACGACCGCCCCGACGTCGGCGGCACCGCAAAGCTCCGGGCGGCGGCTGGTACCCGACCCGAGTTCGCGGCGGCCTACCGCCACATCGTGGACCGGTTCCGCGCTCGAGGTGTCACGAACGTGACGTGGGCCTGGACGGTCTCGGGCTGGTACGCGACCGACGCCAGCAAGACCTGGTCCCTGGAGCAGCTCTGGCCCGGCGCCGGCTACGTCGACGTCATCATGTGGGATCCCTACAACCACAGCGCGAGCAGCTGGCGTAGCTTCAGCCAGATCGTCGCGCCGTTCTACAACGCCATCCGGGGCGGGGTCCTCGACCGGGTCGACCCGAGCGCCAAGCGACTGCCCCTCGGCCTGGCTGAGTACGGCTGCATCGCCGATCCCCGCCGGGCGGACTGGTTGAAGGCCATCCCGAGCCAAGCCCGGAACTTCCCCGCCTTGGTTTCACTCGGCTACTTCTCCAGCGGTAGCTGGGGAGCTCTGGACAACGACCCCACCGCCATAGCCGCTTTCGGGGTGGCAGGCAAGGACGCGTGGCTCAACCCGCGGTCCTAGCTCGTCAACTCGCCTCATCGCGACGCAGGCACCGCCGCGCCGGGACTTCGAATCCCGGCGCGGCGGCGCGTTCAGCATGAGCCGGGGTATTCATCCTCATCGACGCCCGGAGACACTGCCTTGAGCCCGGTCACCCCGCCACGGCCTAAACCACCTGGGCCGCCAGGCTCACCCTGTGTCCCACAGGCAGCACCCGACCACGCGCCCGACCACCAGCGCCCTCGGGCCAGCCGGGCCGAGTCCTCGGCAGCCCTGATCTGCGCCGACCAGAACAGGTGCTCGGGGCAGTCGGGCGTGGGCCACTCTTACGGTGGTGTCAGTGCTGATCGATGAAGCAGCAGTGGCCGGGCAAGGCCTTGAAGACGGGAACCTCCCCGGCGCCAGTGTCGATCCCCTCCCAGCCGGCAATCGAGCTGTCGGGGGCGATGCAGCACTGGAGGACTGACTATCTGATCACGGACGGGTATGGACGGCGGGGGTCGCCCTGGGCTGTCGAGCGGGCCGTTCGGACCGCCGCACGAAACTGGATGGCCTGCCCGATGGGTTCCGGTTCCACGACCTTCGGCACTACCTGGTCGCGGCTGATCGCCTCGGAGGCTGTCAAGGTCGTTCAATCCCGGATGAGGCAAGCGTCGGCGAAGACCACGCTGGACGCTTACGCCCACTTGTGGCCCGTGCGGACGGGTCCGCACGGGCCGCCGTAGATGTGGTGTTGGCAGCTCGTGCGGACCAGGCAGACCTCATGACTGCATTTCCGCAGGGGGAGAGGGCCCGGCGAACGTCAGATGTCGTAGTACAACTCGAACTCGTACGGGTGCGGGCGCAGCCGGACCGGGTCGATCTCGTTGTTGCGCTTGTAGTCGATCCAGCTCTCGAGGAGGTCGGAGGTGAAGACGCCGCCCTCCTGCAGGTACTCGTTGTCGGCCTCGAGGTGGTTCAGCACCTCACCGAGGGAGCCCGGCACCTGCGGAATCGCCGCAGCCTCGTCCGGCGGCAGCTCGTAGAGGTCCTTGTCGATCGGGTCGGCCGGCTCGATCTTGTTACGGATGCCGTCCAGACCGGCCATGAGCATGGCCGAGAAGCCGAGGTACGGGTTCGCCGACGGGTCGGGCACCCGGAACTCGATGCGCTTGGCCTTCGGGTTGCTACCGGTGATGGGCACCCGGATGCAGGCCGAACGGTTGCCCGCGCTGTAGACGAGGTTGACCGGAGCCTCGTAGCCCGGCACCAGCCGGTGGTAGGAGTTCACGGTCGGGTTGGTGAAGGCCAGCAGCGACGGGGCGTGGTGCAGCAGGCCGCCGATGTAGTAACGCGCAATGTCGGACAGGCCGGCGTACCCGGTCTCGTCGTAGAACAGCGGCTCGCCGTCCTTCCACAGCGACTGGTGGCAGTGCATGCCCGAGCCGTTGTCGCCGAACAGCGGCTTCGGCATGAACGTCGCGGTCTTGCCGTTGCGCCACGCCACGTTCTTCACGATGTACTTGAACAGCAGTACCTGGTCGGCGGCGTGGGTCAGGGTGTTGAACTTGTAGTTGATCTCGGCCTGGCCCGCGGTGCCGACCTCGTGGTGGGCCCGCTCGAGCTCAAGGCCGGCGTTCATGAGCTCGGTGCTCATCTCGTCGCGGATGTCGGCCTGGTGGTCATACGGCGACACCGGGAAGTAGCCGCCCTTGACACGGGTCTTGTAGCCCAGGTTGCCGCCCTCTTCGGCGCGGCCGGTGTTCCAGGAGCCTTCGACGGAGTCGACGGAGTAGGACGAGCCGTTGATCTTGGACTCGTACCGGACGTCGTCGAAGATGTAGAACTCGGCTTCGGGACCGAAGTAGGCGGTATCGGCGATGCCGGTCGAGGCGAGGTACTCCTCAGCCTTCGAGGCGACCTGGCGGGGATCGCGGCCGTACGGCTCACCCGTCCGAGGCTCGACGATGGAGTGGTTGATGTTGAGGGTCTTGGCCTTGCGGAACGGGTCGAGGTAAGCCGTCACCGGGTCCGGGATCAGCTTCAGGTCCGACTTGTGGATCGCGGCGAAGCCCCGGATCGAGGAGCCGTCGAACATCTGGCCGTCGGTGAAGGAGCTCTCGTTGAAGTTCGAGGCCGGGACGTTGAAGTGCTGCTGGACACCAGGCAGATCGGTGAACCGGATGTCGACGAACTCGACACCCTCGTTCTTGATGTAGTTGAGGACTTCGTCGGAGCTGTTGAACATCGGCGATCCTTCTGTCTGTGCTTCGGCGGGTGGCTGGGAGCCGCGTGAGTCGAGGTGGGTGGGACCACATTAGTCGGGTGGGTGGGAGCACATGAGATGACGCCAAAGCTAGGAGGAGAGGGTTGCTGCCCGGTGTCTCGAACGTTTCATCGACGTTACGCAGACCGCTGAGGAGCCTGCTCAGTGGACGATCACGCCTCAGTGCACGATCACCGCGGTGTCCGTCAGCCGGTCGTGCAGGCCCCGGAAGTCGGCGTCGGCAACCAGCGCCGGAACGAGGACCAGCAGCAACGCCGTCCGCACGGCCGCCCGCAGTGGCCCGACCGCCTCGTGTGCATCGATCCGGATCACCCGCAGCCCGGTCAGCCACATGCCGACCGACCGGCCGAGCAGCAGCAGGCCCAGGACGTACTCGAGAAACAGCGGGATGAGGCTCCACTGGCCGGGAAGGTGCGACGCCAGGCCAGGAAGATCGTTCCGGCTGACGAACAGGCTCGCCACCGCGGCGGAGAGCGCCACGTCGATTACGAAGGCCAGGGCGCGCCGTCCGAACGGGGCCAGCGACCCTGGTCCGGAGCTCGGCAGGCCGATCCGCTCGCCTCGATAACGCTGGCGGACAGGCGCTCCGGGGGCGGCCATTGCCGGCTATCCCCGCCGACGGGCGGCGCGCTGGACGCTGCGCATCTTCACACCGGCGGGCATCGGGCCCCGGGGGAGTGGTGTGCGCTGGGCGCCCAGGGCGGACAGCCGCCGGTCGAGCGCCACGACCTGCTCCTTGGACAGGTTGCGGGGAAGCTTCATCAGGTGCGTATTCAACTTGCCGAGCGGCACCTCGCCCTCGCCGCGGCCTATGACGATGTCATAGATGGGCGCGTCACCGGCAAGTCGGGCAACCCGCTTCTTCTCCTGGGCGAGCAGTGGCTTCACGCGGTGCGGGGCGCCCTCGCCGATGAGCACGACGCCGGGCCGGCCGAGCAGGCGGTGCACCGCGTCGAGTTGGGTGGTGCCGGCGACCGCGTCGGTCTTGTGCCAGTCGCCGCGGAGCTGGCCGAGCACATAGGCGGCAGCACCTGGCTGGCCCTCGGCCTGGCTGTACGCCGAGGACTGGGCGCGGCGGGAGAACAGGAACAGCGCCGCCAGCACCCCGAGCAGGATGGCGGGCAGGATCGGCAGCCAGACACTGCTGAAAGCGAACAACAGGGCGACGTAGACGACCGCCGCCACGACGACGAAAGCCAGCACCAGGTACGGAACGAGCTTCGCGTCGTTCTTGCGCGTCATGGTGAACGCCTGACGCATCTGGGTGAAAGTGTCGCGCCGGGATTGCCTGCGTGCGACTCTGACGGCCTTCTTGTCGGCCCTGCTCACCTTCGGCTTGCCGTTCTTTCCAGACTTCCAGCTGCGGATGCTTGCGCCATGGGACAAGGATAAGCGTTTCTCCTGACGTGTTTCACCGGCGTCAAGGATTAGGCGCTACAGTTATTTCAGTGTTAGCTCAAGTGGGTGACGGGGGTCAGTAAGCGGTGAAAAGGCGGCATCCTGAACGGGCTGCGGCAGCAGTGTTGCTGACCGCGCTAGGGGCGTCGCTGTCTCTGCTGGCCCACCCCGGCAGCTCCGCCGCGGCCTCTTCCGGGAACGACGGGACCATCACGGCATCGGTGCGGTACGGGTGTCCTGATGAGGGTCTCAAGGACGGCTTCGTCGAGGTGGCCCTGCAGTCCAGCTCGTCATCGTCATCTGGCGAGGACAACAAGCTGGTGCTCCAGGTCGGACTGGCGGGTGCCGAGTCCACCGGTGCGACCGGAGTGTTCCTCGAGGGCGGCCCCAGCCTGGTGTCCGTGGGCGATGGAACGACCAAGGTCCGCCTGGCCGGTGATATCGACAAGGCGGACCACGTCTTTATCCATCAGGTCGATCAGCCCAACATTGTCACCCTGCCGTTGCACTCGACCTGCCGGAACATGACGCCGATCAACTTCGGGTTGGACAAGCCGTCGGTTCAGGTCGCCAAGAAACCGTGTACGGACGGCTCACTCGCCAACGTGAGCGTCTCGCTGCACAACCCGAACGAGGTGGACTCCTCGATCCAGCGGATCGGTTACCAGCGGCTCGACTACACAGTGCTGCTCGTGCGTGAGGACGGTCAGCTCGCCGATCCGGTGGGCACGCTGCTGTCCTTCGACAAGCCCAGCACCCAATCGACCACTGTCAGCCAGGTCGCCGCCACGACGCCCACCCCGTATCAGGTCCGGGTGATCGGCGTGGACGGCGCGGTGACGTCCACCGACATTTCGCTGAGCTGTAGCGCGACGCAACCCGCTCCGCCGGTGAAGACGCCGACCCCGCCGCCCACCAAGCCAGCACCTCCGACCACGGCACCCCCCACCACCGCACCGCCGGCACCTCCGACCACGGCACCGCCGGCACACCCCACCACCGCACCGCCGAGCAAGCCGACCGCGCCGTCGGCGTCGGCGTCTATTTCGGCGCCCGCGCCGTCCGGTACGTCCGGGCCCCTGCCGTCAACGCCGGGCAGCGGTTCCGCCCCGCGGCCATCTGCCGCGCGGCCGTCCGCCTCGGCATCGCAGTCGGTGGGCGCGGTCAGCGGAAACCCGAGCCGTCCGGCCACCAGCGAGTCGAGTGGGACGGAAACCCGCTCCGGTCCGGTCATCGGCGGCGTGCCCTCGCAGCCGCGCGCCGACCCGCCCACCGGCGGTTCCGGGCAGCCGGTGACTTCGCCGAGCCGAGTCATCGCCGGCCGCGCACCGGGCACTCCGGCTCCGACCGCCACGCCCAGTCCTACTGCCACCCAGGCCGGCGCTACCCGGCTCGTCGTCGAGCCACCGCCGCGGTACGGGGCGGTCTTCGTATTCCAGAAGGACGTCGCGCTCGTCGTGCTGGCGTTCGCCGCGGCGATGTCTGCGCTCGTCGGAGCGACCGTAGTGAGTGCCCGCCGCCGGTAACGGTTGGTGCGGGCGCTGGCGCTCGTTCCGCTGGCGCTAGTTCAGAGCGGGCTCGTCCAAGCAACGCGTGGTGACCGTGCCCGCTTGCTGAGGCGGCCAGGGCGTAGCTCCGGCCCACATCGAGCCGGCCGGCCACTACCGGCAGCTCAACTGGCTGGAGTGAGTTTGCGAGCGTCCACGGCCTGCTGGTAGAGCCGGCCGGCCCGATAAGAAGACCGCACCAGGGGGCCGCTCATGACGCCGGCAAAGCCGATTTCTTCAGCTTCTTCGCGCAGTTCGACGAACTCCTCCGGCTTGACCCACCGATTGATCGGGTGGTGGCGCAGCGAGGGACGCAGGTATTGGGTGATCGTGATCAGCTCACACCCGGCGTCGTACAGGTCGTGCAGCGCTTGAGAGATCTCGGCACGCTCCTCGCCCATGCCCAGGATCAGGTTGGACTTCGTTACGAGACCGACGGCACGCGCCTCAGAGATCACCCGCAGCGACCGTTCATACGTGAACGCCGGCCGGATCCGCTTGAAGACCCGGGGAACCGTCTCGACGTTGTGCGCCAGAACCTCGGGTCGGGACGAGAACACCTCTGCCAGCTGCTCGGGGATCGCGTTGAAGTCGGGGATCAGCAGTTCGACGCCGGTGCCCTCGTTCAGTCCGTGGATCTGGCGGACCGTCTCGGCGTACAGCCAGGCGCCGCCGTCCGGAAGGTCGTCACGGGCGACGCCGGTGATGGTGGCGTACCGAAGACCCATTGTGCGGACGCTCTCGGCGACCCGCCGGGGCTCGTCGGTGTCCAGAGCGGCAGGCTTGCCGGTGTCGATCTGGCAGAAGTCACAACGCCGGGTGCACTGCTCCCCACCGATCAGGAAGGTAGCCTCGCGGTCTTCCCAGCACTCATAGATGTTGGGGCAGCCGGCCTCTTGGCAGACGGTGTGCAGGCCGCCGCTCTTCACCAACTGGCGCAGCTCGGTGTACTGCGGGCCCATCACAGCCCTGGTCTTGATCCACGGCGGCTTGCGCTCGATGGGCGTCTTGGAGTTGCGGGCTTCGATACGCAGTAGCTTGCGTCCGGCGTTGGGGGGCGGACCTGACAGGCTGGATTCGGTCGGCACGGCGCTGCGCTGCTCAGTCACGAATAGCAGCGTACGCGGACACGAGGCCGGGCAACCGGGCCTCTACGACGGGAAGGACATCGGTCACCGAGACCTCCCGGCCGAGCTCTTTACTGAGCGACGTCACGCCCGCGTCGGCGATGCCGCAGGGCACGATGCGGTCGAACCAGCTCAGGTCAGGATTGCAGTTCAGCGCGAAGCCGTGCAGCGTCACGCCCTGCGCGACGCGAATGCCGATCGCCGCGATCTTCCGCTCGCGCCCGGAGGCGTCGGCTGGCAGCCATACGCCGCTGCGACCTGGCACCTGGCCGGCGGCAACGCCCAGCTCGGCGCAGATCTCGACCAGGACCTCTTCCATTCGCCGCACGTAGGCGACGACGTCCACCGGGTTCGGCAACGCGACGATCGGATAGCCGACGAGCTGCCCTGGACCGTGCCACGTGATCTTGCCGCCGCGGTCGACATCGACGACCGGAGTTCCGTCTAACGGCCGCTCATGGAGCTCGGTCCGTCGTCCGGCTGTGTAGACCGGGGGGTGTTCCAACAGCAGGGCAGTGTCATCGATCTCGCCCGCCACGCGCTGCGCGTGCAACTGGCGCTGCCACTGCCACGCCTGCTCGTAGTCGAGCAGCCCCGCTCTGATCGTCTTCAGTTCGGCCATGCCGTCACCGTGCCTCTCTCAGTCCGCATCACCCTAACCGGGGACAACGACACTTCCATTCCGCTGCGCGGCCGTGAAAGCTGTCGGTGCCTTGGTGAAGGCTGTGGACACCAGCGGACGAGGGAGAAAAGCGATGGCGCACGTCGAGTCGTTCCAGCCAGCCGGTTCCGCCGATCGGCCGGGTCGGCTGCCCCGGGGACTGCCGGTGTTCGCGTTGGTGGCAGTGGCGATCCTCGCCTTTCTGGCCGGCGGCTTCGGCGGCTCGTACCAAGCCAAGCTCAGCCCTCAGAGATCGGCAGCAACATCTGGTGGCCGTCCAAACTGGCTCACGGATCGCCCTAGCAATGGCCGCTGGCCTGTGGATAACTTCCGCTGAGTGTCGCCGCAACGTTTTAGCGTTGGGCCATGACGTTCAAGGTGCCGGGTTACCGCGTGAATCAGTTGCTGGGACGGGGAAGTCACGGCGAAGTGTGGTCCGCCCGCGCCAACGGCTCCGGTGAGCTGGTGGCGCTGAAACGGATAGTCACCGCAGACGCCGGCATTGCCACCGCCGCGCGGGCCGAGGCCGCCGTGCTGGCCGCCCTTGACCACCCGAGCCTCATCCAACTTCGGGAGTTCATTGCCATGGATGCGGCCGTAATCCTGGTGATGGAGCTGGCAAACGCAGGCTCGCTCGCAGGATTGCTGGGCAGGCGAGATCGACTCAGTCCCGGCGAGGTGGCGTCAACGCTCAGTCCGATCGCCGCCGCACTCGCGCACGCTCACCACGAAGGAGTGCTGCACGGAGATGTCAGCGCCGCCAACGTGCTGTTCTCCGAGGCCGGTCATCCGAAGCTGGCCGACTTCGGTGTGGCCAGGATGGTCGGGGGCGATGCCGAGGTCATCGGCACGCCGGCCTACCTCGATCCGGTCATCGCCGCCGGCGGCGTGCCGGGCGCGGCCAGCGATGTGTTCTCGATGGGCGCGGTCGCGCTGCACTGCCTCACCGGCACCGGGCCGTGGCACAGCGGCGGAGCGACCGGCGTCGACGATGTTCTCGCCATCGCGGCCCGCGGGTCGATACCGAATCTGGCTGCCCGGCTTGAGCACTGCCCGCCCGACCTGGCCGCCGTGGTGATCCGGGCTCTGGACCCAGCGCCTTACCGGCGAGGCACCGCCGCCGAGTTCGCCCTGGACCTTCGTGCATCGACGCGGCCGGTGCCGGTGATGCTGACCGGTGGCCGGGTCGTACCCAGGGTTGGGCGGCACTCCCTCGAGGGCAGGCAGGCCAGCATGCTGGCGGGTCGCCGGTCCGGGTCTGCCGCGGGCACCCGTGAAGCTGTCGGCACACGGTCGGGTGCTGGAGTGTCGGCTGCTGGCCGTGCGGCCACCGACGGACCGGGAGGAGCCGACCCGCTGGCTGCGGGCGTAGCCGGACGACCGGTATTTTCGCGCCCGCCGCGGATAACGGCGGGGCCTCCACAAGCCGAGCTGACACACGTGTCCCGGCCACAGGTTCGCCCGCCCGTCGTGGCACCGCGTCACGGCCCACGGTGGCTGCCGGCAGCGCTCGCGGGCAGGGCGGGGTGGCTCGGGTTCGGGGTCGTCGTGATCGGTGGCTCGGTGTTGCTGGCCGTAGCCGTAGCCCTCATCGCGCTGCCTCGGCGGCCGGCGAGCATCTCGGCGGGGCGGCCGCCGTCGGGAATCCCCGCCCCGCGCTCCGCAGCGGCTGTGGAGGGCAGTGTCGCGTCCGCGCCAGCAACGGCGTCCGCGAGGGCTGGGGCGGCAACCGCTCCTGTGTTGCGTGCGCCGGTGGCCGCGCCGGCCGAGGCGGCGAGAATTCTGGCCGCGCTGGATGCGACTCGGTCCCAGGCGTTCGAGTTGCGCCGGCCAGACCTGCTCAACGACGTGTATGGCGTGCCGGGGCTGCTCGAACAGGACACTCAGCAGCTCACCGATCTGGTCCCGCCCGGCTGCGGTGTGACCGGGCTGCGTACGCGCTACCGGGTGCTGTCCGCCTCCCGTTCATCGACCGCGACATCGGCCACCGCGCTCCACGTGAGCGTGACCGCCAGTCTCGGAGCGGGGTCAGTGGTGTGCGGAGGTTCGGTCCACGGGCGGACTCGCGCGGCCGGGCCGGTCGGACTTCGCCTGGTGATCGAGGGCGGAGGTGCTGGTTACCGCATCGTGTCCGAGCGTGCCGACGCTCCGGCGCGATGACCGGCACTGGCAGATCCTCCGCCGACGGGCGTCAGTTCTTCGTAGCCCAGGCGAGCGCCGCGTGCACGTCCTCGTGCTGAAACCGGTAGCCGGTCTGGGACAGCTTCTCGGGGATGACCCGCTGACTCACCAGCACACCCTCGTCGGCGAACTCTCCGAGCGCCAGCCGGAGCGCGAAGGCCGGTCCGGGCAGCAGAGCTGGGCGATGCAGGACTGTGGCGAGCGCCGCGCTGAACTCCTCGTTGCGCACCGGCTGCGGACCCGCGAGATTGACCGGCCCGGTGACCGATTCCGACTCGAGGACGTGACGGATCGCGCCGATCTCGTCGGCCAGGCTGATCCACGCCTGGTACTGCTTGCCGGAACCGAGCTTGCCACCGGCTCCGATCTTGAACAGCGGGACGAGCCGCTTGAGAAGACCGCCGTGTGCACTGAGCACCAGGCCGGTCCGCAGGGTCGCGACGCGGACTCCGGCGTCCACGGCCGGTGTCGTCGCCGCTTCCCACTCCTGAACGAGCTCGGCGAGAAAGCCGGTGCCGGCGGCTGCCGTCTCGGGCAGTGGCAGGTCGCCCCGCTCGCCGTAATAGCCGATGGCGGAGGACGAGAGGAAGGCCCGGGGCCTGTCCGCCTGCGGCAGGCTGGCCAGGGTCGCGGCGATCGTCGCGGTCGGCTGCACCCGACTGTCCAGGAGCTCGCGCTTGTAGGCCGCGTTCCACCGCTTGTCGCCGATCCCGGCACCCGACAGGCTGATGACCGCGTCCACGCCGCTGAGGGCGGACGGATCGAGCTCGCCGCGGTCCGGGTGCCACTCGATCTCGGATGCCGCGGCCGGGGACCGGCGTACGAGGGTGGTGATGGAGTGACCGTAACCGGGCAGGTCCGCTACCAGCGCGCGACCGAGGAATCCGGAGGCTCCCGCGATGAGCACCTTCATGATCGGCTCCTTCGGGGCACTGCGTCTGCGATGGTCAGCGCGGGCGGGTGCCCACGTTGCGCGAAAGCCGACCGGCCGCGGGGGCCCGATCGGCTTTCGTCAGTCGTTTCGAGGTCAGGCAAGCCCGAGCGCACGCTCGAACGCACCGGCTTCCAGCCGCGCCTTCATGGTGCTGAGAAAGCGTGCCGCGTCGGCGCCGTCGACGATTCGGTGGTCATAGGACAGCGCCAGGTAGACCATCGAGCGGATGGCGATGACCTCGCCCAGGTCGGCGTCCGACACCACGACCGGACGCTTCACGACGGCGCCCGTTCCCAGGATCGCGACCTGCGGCTGGTTGATGATCGGCGTGTCGAACAGCGCGCCGCGGCTGCCGGTGTTCGTCAGCGTGAACGTACCGCCACCGAGCTCGTCCGGGGACACCTTGTTGGTACGGGTCCGCTCGGCCAGGTCGGCGATCTTGCGCGCCACTCCGCCGAGGTTCAGGTCACCGGCATCGTGGATGACGGGCACCAGCAGACCGCGGTCGGTGTCCACAGCGATCCCGAGGTGCTCGGCCTCGTGGTAGGTGACCGTGCCGGCCTCGGTGTCCACCGAGGAGTTCACGTTCGGGTGCTGCTTCAGCGCCTCGACCGCGGCGACGGCGAAGAAGGGCAGGAATGAGAGCTTGACGCCCTCGCGCTTCTCGAAGCCCGTCTTGGCGGCGTCGCGCAGACGCGCGATCCGGGTGATGTCGACCTCGACCACGGTGGTGAGCTGGGCCGAGGTCTGCAGCGACTCCACCATGCGGGCCGCGATCACCTGGCGGAGCCGCGACATCTTCACCGTCTGGCCACGCAGCTCGCTGCCGGGCGCCGACTGTGCGGTGGCAGAACCAGCGGACGGGCCAGAGCTCGCCGAAGGGGCAGAACCAGCCGAAGGAGAAGAGCCGGCCGTTGGAGCAGCGGATGCGGACTTGGCCTGTGCGGCCAGTGCTGCCTCTTCCGCCTGACGCTCCGCGGCGGCATTGGCTGCGCTCAGCACGTCGGACTTCCGGATCCGGCCGCCCACGCCGGTGCCGGTGAGCGAGTTCAGGTCGACGCCGTGCTCACTGGCGAGCTTGCGCACCAGGGGAGTGACGTACGTGCCCGCAACCTCGTCGTCGTCCGCGCCCGCAGGTGCCGTGACAGGTGCGGCGGGTGCCGCAGACGCCGGTGCGGCAGCGGCAGGTGGGGCAGCGGCAGGTGGGGCAGCTGCAGCAACAGCGGGGGCGGCGGCAGGTTCAGTGGGGGCGGCGGCAGGTTCAGTGGGGGCGGCGGCCGCGGCCACCGGCGGCGCGGCCGCGGCAGGGGCGGCGGCCGCTGGAGCGGGCGCGGACTGTGCGGCGGGAGCCGGTTCAGGGGCAGCAGCCGGCTCGGGCTCGGGCTCCGGTGCTGGCTCGGCAGCAGGCTCCGGGGTCTCGGCGGGAGCCGACGTCGATGAACCCGCTCCGGAAGCTGCGGACGTCTCGCCGGCGTCACTGATCACAGCCAGCTCGACGCCGACCTCGACCGTCTCGTCCTCAGCCACCTTGATCGAGGTCAGGGTGCCGGACGCGGGCGAAGGCACCTCGGTGTCGACCTTGTCGGTCGAGACCTCGAGTAGGGGCTCGTCCGCGGCAACCTCGTCGCCCTCTTTCTTGAGCCAGCGAGTAACGGTTCCTTCGGTCACGCTCTCACCGAGGCGCGGCATGGTCACTGAGACCGGCATGTGTTTCAGGCTCCTTCTGTTCTCGTCAACGCATTGCTCGCCGGCCGTGCACCAGCGGGAGGAGGTACCGCCGAGGGGTCAGTCGTGGACGTGCAGCGGCTTGCCGGCGAGCAGCAGGTGAGCCTCGCCGATCGCCTCGGACTGGGTCGGGTGCGGGTGGATGAGCTGGGCGACCTCGCTGGGCAGCGCCTCCCAGTTGTAGATGAGCTGCGCCTCCGCGATGAGCTCGCCGACCCGGTCGCCGACGATGTGCACACCGAGCACCGGACCGTCGACCTTCGCGACCAGCTTGACCGACCCCTTGGTGTTGAGGATCGCGCTGCGGCCGTTTCCGGACAGGTCGTAGTTCACGCTCTTGATGCCGTCCGCGCCGTACTTCTCCGCCGCCTGCGCCTCGGTCAGACCGACGGAGGCGACCTCGGGGCTGGAGTACGTGATTCGCGGGACCCCCGCGTAATCGATGGGCACCACCGACAGCCCGGCGATCTGCTCGGCCACCATGATGCCCTCGGCGAACCCGACGTGCGCCAGCTGCAGGGTCGGGATCAGGTCGCCCACGGCGTACACACCGTCGACGCTGGTGCGGCAGTACGGGTCCACGGTGACGAACCCGCGATCCATGGCGATGCCGGCCTCTTCGTAGCCGAGGTTCGCCGATGCCGGACCGCGGCCGACCGCGACGAGCAGTAGCTCGGCGTCGAGCGTCTCGCCGCCCTGCAGCGTCACCCGGACGCCCTCGTCGGTGTGCTCGACCTTCTCGAACCGGGCACCGAGCTTGAAGCCGATGCCCCGGCGGCGGAACGCGCGCTCGAGCAGCTTGGAGTTGGCCTCGTCCTCGAGGGGCACCAGGTGCGGCAGCGCCTCGACGATCGTGACGTCGACACCGAAGGACTTCCAGGCGCTGGCGAACTCGACGCCGATGACGCCACCACCGAGCACGATCGCGCTGGCCGGGACGTGGTCCAGAACCAGGGCGTGCTCGCTCGCGATCACCCGCTGGCCGTCGACCTGCAGGCCGGGCAGCGTGCGGGAGTAGGAGCCGGTGGCGAGGATGACATTGTTGCCGTTGTAGACGTCACCGCCGACGGTTACTTGCTTCGGTCCGGTCAGCCGGCCCTCGCCCTCGACGATTTTGATGCCGCGGCTGCGGATCAGCCCCTGCAGGCCCTTGTGGTTCTTGGAGATGACGCCGTCCTTGTACTTGTGGACGCCCGCCATGTCGATGCCCTCGAGGGTGGCGTTCACGCCGAACTGCGAGCTCTCCCGAGCGGCGTCCGCGATCTCGCCCGCGTGCAGCAGCGCCTTGGTCGGGATGCAGCCTCGGTGCAAGCAGGTGCCACCGAGCTTGTCCTTCTCGATCAGCACGACCGACTTGCCGAGTTCGGCGGCGCGCAGAGCGGCCGCGTAGCCGCCGCTTCCGCCGCCCAGGATCACGACGTCGACGTTGTCGGGGGTCCCTTCACCTGCCACTGAAAGATTCTCCCAGCTCCGGAGCTTGTGGCCCCGATAGTTCCTGTTAGGTCGGGCTCTGATCGAGCCGGTCCTATCTTGTCACTCCATGTTGGCCGATGGGCAGTCGGGCGGCGGTTTTCCGCCGGTTCACCGGGTGTCGATGCGATCATCATCACCACGTGCGACGGACGCCGACACCGCACGGAACGCGACCGACGAGGAGGGCGAGATGGGGCTGTTCGGACGCCGCCGGAAGCGCGGAACCGAGGGCTCGGGAACGGTACGGACGGGGACCTCGGACGACGCCGCGCACCTGGAGGAGTTCATCCGGACGCACCTCGGCGTCGAGGCGTTCGTCGAACCGCGCACGACCGTCACCGACACCACGATCATGCTCGTCGCGCACGACGGCGAGTGGACCCGTCGCCGGATAGATGGCCCGAACGGCGCGGTCAACTTTGCCAAGCAGCAGGCCATCCCGCTGTACGACGCTGCCGTCGTCGGATATCCGCAGCGGATGCGCGACTACAACGCGCGAAAGAAATCGGGCTGACGGTGTGGGGATGGCGCACTGGCGGCGCGCCAGAAATCCGGCTGGGTCAGGAGCCGTTCTGGGCGATATCGGTCAGGGCGGCGACGATCGTACGGACGATGGCGCCGGTGCCGCCGGGCTGGTTGTAGCCGGAGGCCGACGTGGCGAAGGCCGGCCCGGCGATGTCCAGGTGCACCCAGTCCAGCCCGTCGGGCACGTAGTTCTTCAGGAAGATGCCGGCGAGCAGCATCGAAGCCCAGCGGTCCTTGGTCACGTTGACGATGTCGGCGACGGGCGAGTCGAGGTTGCTGCGCAGCCGCGGCGGCAGCGGCATCGGCCACAGCGACTCGCCGGCTCCGGTGCCGGCCGCGACGACCCGGTCCCGGAACTCGTCACTTCCCATCGCACCGACCGTCTCGGTGCCCAGCGCGATCAGCTGGCCGCCGGTCAGGGTGGAGGTCTCGATCAGGAAGTCGGGGGAGTCCTCGCAGGCGCGCAGCATCGCGTCCGCGAGGATCAGCCGTCCCTCGGCGTCGGTGTTGTCCACCTCGACCGTGCTGCCGTCACGCATCACCAGCACGTCGGAGGGCCGGTAGGACGTGCCGGACACCGCGTTCTCGGCCATCGGAACGGTGGCGGTGACCGCGACCGGCAGCCGGAGCTTTGCTGCGGCGATCACGGACTCGATCACGGCGGCGGCCCCGGCCATGTCCGACTTCATCTGGGCCATCATGGCGGTCTTGAGGTCCAGGCCACCGCTGTCGAAGGTGATGCCCTTGCCGATCAGCGCGACGCTGCTCTTCGCGCGGGCCGGCTGGTAGCTCAACCGGACGAGCCGGGGCGGCGTGGCGGACCCGCCGCCGACCCCGAGGATGCCGCCGAAGCCGCCCCGTTTTAGTGCCCGCTCGTCCAGTACCTCGACGCTCAGACCGGCGGCTTCGCCCTGCTCCCTGGCGTACGCGGCGAAGGTGACCGGGTTCAGCTCGTTGGCGGGCGTGTTCACCAGGTCGCGGGTGTTGTTCACCGCGGTGGTGACGATCTTGGACCGGCGCAGGGCGGCCCGGGAGCCGGCGTCCGAGGCGTCGGTGACGGCGATGTCGACACGGCGGACCTCGGCCGGACTCGGCGCGGACTTGTACTTGGTGAACCGGTAGCCACCCAGCAACACGCCGTCGGAGATCGCCTCGACCAGACCGCTGTCGCTCGCGTCGCCGATCGCCACCGCGACCCGACCGCCGGACAGCGCGCGCAGAGCTGCCCCGACGGCGCGCCGCACGCTCTCGGGCTCCAAGGTGTCGGCACTGCCGGTACCCAGCCCGGTGGCCACGATCAGCGGTGTCGCGCTCTTGCCCAGCGTCGGGATCTTCACGACCTCGTCGGCACGGCCGGTCGCCGCCACCGCCTTCAGGGCCGCCAGCAGGACGCCGCCCAGCGCTTCGTCCACCGGGCTAGCGCCGGTGGCCAGGGCCACCCCGGCCGGGGTGGCGACGGTGGCCACGACGATCGCGTCGGCCGAGAGCGGAGCGGTGGAGCTGATCAGAGACACCGATGTCATGCGGGTCACTCTATGGGAGCCCGCTGGGTGCGCAGCGTGAGGTCGTCCACCCGGTTACCGGCCCGCGCCATAGCCGAGCGGAGCAGCGGTCCCATGTCGGCCGGTATCGGTACCGTTGCCGCCATGACTGACTTGCGCCGTTCGCCGCTGCACGATCGACACGTCGATCTGGGTGCCAAGCTCGCCGATTTCGGGGGCTGGGAGATGCCTATCGAATACAGCGCCTCGGGTGGCGGCGTGCTGGCCGAGCACACGGCGGTACGGCAGGCGGTCGGGGTATTCGACGTCTCGCATCTCGGCAAGGCCACCGTCGCGGGGCCCGGAGCCAGGGCCTTCGTGGACTCCTGCCTGACCGCGGAGCTGTCCAAGATCGGCCCCGGCCAGGCCCAGTACACGCTGTGCTGCGCCGAGGACGGCGGCGTCATCGACGACGTGTTCAGCTACCTGGTCAGCGACGACGAAGTCTTCCTGATGCCGAACGCCGCCAACGCCGACGAGGTGATCGGCCTGATCGCCGCCGCCGCGCCGGTGGGCGTGACCGTCACGAATCAGCACGAGAGCTTCGCGGTGATCGCCGTGCAGGGGCCGAGGTCCGCGGACGTGCTCGCCGCGCTGTCCCTTCCCACCGAGCTGGACTACGTCTCGTTCGTCGACGCCGACTTCGACGGCCGTCCGGTGCGCGTCTGCCGCACCGGCTACACCGGCGAGCGCGGCTACGAGCTCATTCCCGGCTGGGACGGGGCCGTGGCGCTGTGGGACGCGCTGGTAGAGACAACCCGCGCGGTCGGCGGCATGCCGGCGGGGCTCGGCGCTCGGGACACCCTGCGCACCGAGATGGGCTACCCCCTGCACGGGCAGGACCTGTCCCGCGACATCACTCCGGTGCAGGCCGGCTCGTCGTGGGCGGTCGGCTGGAAGAAGCCGGCGTTCTGGGGTCGCGACGCGCTGCTGGCCGAGCGCGCCGCCGGCCCGGCCCGGCGGCTGCGGGGGCTGCTGGTCACCGACCGCGGCGTGCCGCGCGGGCACATGCCGGTGCTGGACGCCGAGGGCACCGTGATCGGCGAGACGACGTCCGGCACGTTCTCACCGACACTGAAGCAGGGGATCGCGCTGGCCCTCGTCTCCACGGCCGCCGGCGTTTCCGAGTCTGCCGACGTCGCGATCGAGGTCCGCGGCCGCAAGCTCGCCGCCACGGTGGTGTCGCTGCCGTTCGTGCCCTCGCACGTGCGCTGACCGTCGTCAGTGGGTGCTGAGCGTGATCAGCGCGATGGCGGTGGCGGTCTCGCAGCCTGCCCCGAGGACGTCGCCGGTGACCCCGCCGAGGCGACGAAGCACCTGCCGCAGCAGCAGCGCCACCGCCCCGCACGGCAGCAGCACCGCCAACACGCCCCGCGACCACCCGGATGGGGCTGCCAGCACAGCGGCCCCGCCGAGGACCAGCGCCCAGGCCAGGCAGCCAGCCGGAGCGACCGTGCCGGCCACCAGCGCGCCGAGGCCGTCCGGCCGGGCGGCGGGTATTCGCCGCAGGCAGCAGATCGGGATCGCGAGCCGGCCGAGGCCCAGGGCCAGGACGATGGCCGCCCAGCGCCGGTCAGCCAGCAGCCCGGTCAGCGCGGCCGCCTGCAGCAGCAGCATGAGGACCACCGCGGCCGCTCCCAGCGGGCCCACCTCAGGGGACCTCATGATGTCCAGGGCCCGCTCGCGCGGACGGTAGGAGGCCAGCGCGTCGACGGTGTCCGCCAGGCCGTCCAGGTGCAGGCCGCGGCTCAGCATCGCAAGCGCGGCGACCAGAACGGCTGCCGCGGTCAGCGGATCGAGGACCTGGAGCAGGCACCACCCGGCGCCGGCAAGGACAGCCCCCAGACACAGGCCGACAGCCGGAGCCAACGCCATTGCCACCCGGGCCACCGCCCGGTTGACCGGTCCGGCGCGCAGCGGCAGCACCGTCAGGGTCGTCAGGGCCAGCCGGACGCCGGCCCGGACCAGGCGGCTCCCGCGCATGGTCGGCTCCGAAGCCGGACCGGACGGTTCGGCTGGCTCGCCGCTCACGGGTGTCCCGTCACGCCGGGTCGAACCCCGTCGACACACTCGTGGATACAGCCGCCTCGTCGAAGGTCGACATCTCGGCGAGGGTCCGGGTGGCGGCGCGCAGGATCGGCAACGCCACCAGCGCGCCGGTGCCCTCGCCGAGCCGCATACCGAGGTCCAGCACCGGCGTCAGCCCCAGCCGGCGCAGCGCCAGGTCGTGCGCCGGTTCGGCGGACAGGTGGGCGGCCTGGAACCAGCGGACCACCCGCGGATTGCCCAGCTGGGCGGTCAACGCCGCGGCGCTGACAACCAGCCCGTCCAGCAGAACGGGGGTGCGCCGGTTCGCCGCCTGCAGCAGAAAGCCGGTCATCGCGGCAAGATCCGCGCCGCCGGCGATGGCGAGCAACCGGGATAGGTCATCGCGATGCGGCCAGGCGCGGCGGCGGGCGTCCCGGATGGCCGCGCACTTGCGGATCCAGCCGGCGTCATCGATCCCGGTGCCCCGGCCGACCACCTTGATCGGCTCGGTATCGGTGAGCACCGAGACGAGGACCGACGCCGGCGTGGTGTTGCCGATGCCCAGGTCACCGGCGATCAGCAGTTCGCCACCGGCGTCGATCTCCTCGTCGGCTACCCGGATCCCGGCCTCGATCGCGCGCTCCGCCTCGTTCGCGGTCAGGGCGTCCTCGGTGTCGATGCGACCGGTGGAGCGCCTGACCTTGTACCGGGAGATGTCGTACCTGGACACTTCCTGGGAAGTGTCGGCGTCGACGGACATGTCCACCAGCCGCACCCCGGCGTCGGCAGCGGCGGCGAGCACGCTGACGGCGGCGCCACCGGCGAGGATGTTGCCCACCATCTGGGCGGTGACCTCCGCCGGGTAGGCGGACACTCCGGCGGCGGCGATGCCGTGATCACCCGCGAACACCACGACGCGGGTGCGCTCGAAGGAGTGTGGCGGGCACCGGCCCTGCACGCTCGACGCCCAGATCGACAGCTCCTCCAGCAGCCCGAGCGATCCGGCCGGTTTGGTCAGTTCCGCCTGCCGCACCTTCGCCGCGTGGGCGCTGTCGGAGTCGGGATAGTCGATGCCGTCCAGTGCGGCCTGCAGCGGTGTTCTGGGGGCTTCGGTCATCGACTCTCTCCAGAATCCTCGAAGTCTTCAGGATCCGCGGGCCGGGACGGCGGCGGCCGCAGCCAGAGTGGCAGCCCGGCCACCACCAGGACCACCTCGTCGGCGTCCGCGGCCAGTGCGGTGTTGAGCCTGCCGAGCTCGTCGCTGAACACCCGTCCGGCCCGGGTCGCCGGATGGACGCCGCTGCCGACCTCGTTGCTCACCAGCACCACCGTGCCGGAGCAGCGCTGCCAGGCGCGCACGAGCTCGTCGACCCGCTGCCGCAGGCCCGCGAGGTGGCCGTCCCAACCGCCGGTGTCATCGATCGTCCGCGAGAGCCAGTTGCCCAGGTCCTCGATCAGGACGGGGGCGCGCACGGATTCCAGCACGCCGGCAAGGTCCAGGGTCTGGACGGTTCGCCAGTGCGCCGGACGCCGCGCGCGGTGCAGCGCGATCCGCTCGGCCCAGTCGGCGTCATCGCGCTCCGCGGCGGTCGCGACGTAGCGCACCTCGGCGCACTCGTCGAACTGACGCTCGGCCCAACTGGACTTGCCGGAGCGGGCACCGCCGAGCACCAGGGTGCGCCGTCGCGCGGTCATCGCCAGACCTCCGGAAGTGGTGCCAGCGGATTGGGGCTGGCGGTTCCGCGACCTTAGCAACCCGGCGCGCGGCCACCGCTGCCGTGATCGTCCGCACGCTAGCGTGTAGCGGCGCTGCCTCTCGGCGGCCGCACCGGCGAACAGCGAAGGAAGTGGCCCGCGATGGCATGGACGTGGCAGTACGAACCCGACAACACCGGGGCAGCGCCCGCCGACGACTTCGCCAGCCAGTCCGACGCCGAGAGCTGGCTCGGTGAGGCGTGGCGCACGCTGGCGGAGGCCGGGGTGGCGGGGGTGACCTTAGTGCACGACGGCACGGCGGTGTACGGCCCGATGCCACTGTCGGAGTAGCACTGTCGGAGTAGCACTGTCGGAGTAGCACTGTCCGAGCAGCACTGTCCGGGCGGGCGGGGCAGGGTGGCAGCCGCCGCGCACGGCGGCATAGGGTCGAGATCATGGAATTCAGATACCTCGGAAACAGTGGACTCAAGATCTCGGCGATCACCTACGGCAACTGGCTCACGCACGGTTCCCAGATAGAGAACGAGGTCGCGACCAGCTGCGTGCGGGCTGCGCTCGAAGCCGGCATCAGCTCCTTCGACACGGCGGACGCCTACGCCAACACCAAGGCTGAGACGGTGCTGGGCGAGGCGCTCAAGGGCGAGCGGCGTGAGTCCCTGGAGATCTTCACCAAGGTGTACTGGCCGACCGGACCGGGCGGTCACAACGATGTCGGCCTGTCCCGCAAGCACATTATGGAATCCGTCAACGGCTCGCTCAGCCGACTGCAGACCGACTACGTGGACCTGTACCAAGCGCACCGCTACGACACCGAGACCCCACTGGAAGAGACGATGCAGGCCTTCGCCGACGTCGTCCGCTCCGGCAAGGCGCTCTACATCGGGGTCAGCGAGTGGACGGCCGACCAGCTGCGCGCCGGTCACGCGCTGGCCAAGGAGCTCGGCTTCGGCCTGATCTCGAGCCAGCCGCAGTACTCGATGCTGTGGCGCGTCATCGAGGACGAAGTGGTTCCGACCTCGCGGGAGCTCGGCATCGGCCAGATCGTGTGGTCCCCGATCGCGCAGGGCGTCCTCACCGGGAAGTACCGACCGGGGCAGGCCCCGCCGGAGGGCTCCCGTGCCACCGATACCAACGGTGGCGCCGACATGATCAAGCGCTTTATGAACGACGACGTGCTCACCCGGGTGCAGCAGCTGCAGCCGGTGGCCGACGAGCTGAACCTGACGATGGCCCAGCTCGCCGTAGCGTGGGTGCTGCAGAACGACAACGTCTCGGCCGCCCTGGTGGGTGCGTCACGCCCCGAGCAGGTCGCCGAGAACGTCAAGGCCGCCGGAGTGCGGATTCCGGACGAGGCGCTCAAGCGCATCGACGAGGTACTGGGCGATACCGTCGTGCGTGATCCGGCCAAGACCGCCGAGAACGCGCCGACCAGCCGTCCCGCGTAACTGAGCGGCTTCCTAGATCTTGTCGCCGAGCTCCACGGCCGGCATCGGCCGGCGCCAGCTGCGCCGGAAGTACGCCCGGCTGCCGGCGTAGAAGCCGAGCGAGATCGCGGACTCCTTGGTCTGCATCCCGCGCTCCAGTGCCAGCTTGCGGATGCGGCTGCCTGCCAGCATCCATTCCGCGAGCAGCAGCGCGAACAGCGCCAGCGTGATGATCTGCAGCGGTCGGATGACGTAGCCGATGAGCATCAGCGGAAAGAGCAGCAGCAGGTAGTTGGAGGCCATCCGCCGGGAGTCGACGTAGTCGCGGGCCAGCGCCCGGACCGGTCCCTGGTCGCGGCGCGGCAGCACCCGCGGGTCACCGGTCTTGAGCGCTTGCTTGTACTCGGCGGGGGAGAGCTTCTTCTGGCCGGCGACCTTTGCCTTGGCCCCCTGCTGCTTCTGCCAGGCCATCGCCTCTTTGCGCGTGCGAGGCGCGGGCGGCGGCGGTACCGAGGCGGTGCGCCGCTTCGGCGTGGGCCGTCCCTTCGACGCTCCCGGACCGGATGCGACGACCTCGGGCGGCTCGATCTCGACACTGGTGGCGGTGCCCTTGCGGCGTGGCAGCTTCAAGGATCCATGCTTTCTGGTTCGGCCGTTACGGATGGTGTACGCCGTTTACGGACGGTGGCACAGGACGCGGCGGCGCCGGAACCAGCTTGCTGAGCAAAGCCCCGTCAACGTGTGTTGAACCGCCTGACCCCGCACTGCGTATGCATCCTTAGAGCACGCACTGCCGGGTCACGGCTAACAGTCTGCCTCCTGGGGGGCTCGAAGTCGGCATGGGGCCGTGCGGAAGGCGGCGCGTGCCGTTCCGCAGGCAGGGCGCGCGATCAGTTCGCCTTGCTGTTCGCCTCGCCGCGAGAGGACGCGATACCAATGAGCAACATCGAAACAGTCCGTGGGCGTCGCTACGAGTCCGCCCGGCCCCGACGCGGAAACAGTTGGGCGGTCGTGCCGCTGCGACTGTTCCTGGCCGCGCTGTTCCTGTTTGCCGGCTACGCCAAGCTCGTCTACCCCGGGTTCTTCGACCCCGCGTCGCCCACCGGTCTGAAGGCCTCGGTTGACGCCGCCAGGAACGGCACTCCCATCGGGGCGGCGCTGGGCCCGCTGAGCGACCACCCGTCGCTGCTCGGCCATGTCACGGCGTTCGCCGAGATCGCCATCGGACTCGGACTGCTGGTGGGGCTGCTGACCCGCATTGCGGCGCTGGGCGGGATGGTGCTCGCCGCCATGATCGTGCTGAGCATCGACTGGGGTGGCGTCAAGCAGTACACCGGCTCCAGCGGCTGGTTCACCTCGGTCGACCTCGCGGTCGCGGCCGGGCTGTCGGTGTTCCTGCTCGGGGGGGCCGGTCCGCTGTCGCTGGACTGGCTGATTTCCAGGGCACGGGCCAAGTACAACGCCCGCGACGATGACGAGCCGAGCTTCCGGGACTCCGAGCTGGAGGATTCCCGGCGCCGGTTGCAGGGCGAGCCGCCGTCGGCACAGTGGCGCGACAACCGGACGGAGCAACTGCCCGTTCCGCGTCGGCCGGAGCAGCCGGTCGGCGAGCGGGCTGAGCGTTCGGGAGCCACCCGGATCGAGCAACCGGCGCCCGCGCCCGAGGGGAACTCGCTGTGGGATGAGGACCGGCGCGATTCCGACCAGTAGTGTGCTGGTGGTTCGGGCCGTACTATCGGAAATAGCAGCGGGAACGCAGAAGTTGTCGATATCGAACCGCTGCAGCTACGCCCTGGCAACACGTCTGGACAACGCAACGCATACCGCTGAGCTCCGGCTCATCAGCACAAGTTTGGGGACCGAATGACTGCCACCGAGATTTCCATCACCACGCCGGGCGCCGACACCGCGCCGCTCGCCCTGACCGACGCGGCAGCGCTGAAGGTTCGCGAGCTGCTCGACGCCGAGGGACGCAGCGACCTTCGCCTGCGTGTCGCGGTCCAGCCGGGCGGTTGCGCCGGCATGCAGTACCAGCTGTTCTTCGACGAGCGCGCGCTCGACGGCGACATCGCCATCGACCAGCCGCTGAGCGGAGCCGAGGGTACGGTTCCCCTGGTCGTAGACCGCACCAGCGTGCCGCTCCTCGCCGGCGCCACCATCAGCTACACCGACACCATCGAGAAGCAGGGTTTCGAGATCGACAACCCGAACGCCGGCGGCGGCTGCGCCTGCGGTAACTCGTTCTGCGGCTGAGTCTCTCTCGTTCGCCAAGGCACTTCTCCGCTTTCCGACGGGCGTCACCGCACTCCGACAGGGGTGCCGGTGGCGCCCGTTGCGTATCCGCCGGGCCGCGCCGTCCGGGTCGGCCTGTGCCACTGCGGGGCAGTAGCCCAGGTAATCTGACGGATATGCCTGTCCTCCTCTCCGGGTCCATCGCGACCGACCACCTGATGCACTTTCCTGGCCGGTTCTCAGAGCAGTTGCTCGCCGACCAGCTCCATCAGGTTTCTCTGAGCTTCCTCGTCGACGACCTCGTGGTTCGCCGCGGCGGTGTGGCCGCCAACATCGCGTTCGGAATGGGTCAGCTCGGCGAGCGCCCCATTCTGGTCGGCGCGGTCGGCCGGGACTTCGCCGAGTACCAGGCGTGGCTCGAGCGCAACGGTGTCGACTGCGAGTCCGTGTACGTCTCGGACGAGCACCACACGGCACGTTTCGTGTGCACCACTGATGAAGAGATGTGCCAGATCGCGTCCTTCTACGCCGGGGCGATGAGCGAGGCACGCAACATCGAGCTGAAGCCCGCCGTCGAGCGGACCGGCGCGGACCTGATCGTCATCAGCGCCGACGATCCCGCTGCGATGGTCCGTCACTCGGTAGAGGCCCGCGAGCGCGGGTACCGCTTCGCCGCGGACCCGTCCCAGCAGATCGCCCGGATGACCGGCGACGAGCTGCGCGGCCTGGTCGAGGGCGCCGAACTGCTGTTCACCAATGACTACGAGAAGAACCTGCTCGAGTCCAAGGCCGGCCTGTCCGAGGCGGATGTGCTGGCGCAGGTGCATGTCCGGATCACCACGCAGGGCAAGGACGGCGTCGAGATCGTCGGCCGTGACATCGAACGGGTGCACGTGCCGGTGGCCCGTGAGCGCGCCAAGATCGATCCGACCGGTGTCGGCGACGGCTTCCGCGCCGGCCTGCTCTCGGCCCGCACCTGGGGACTGTCCTGGGAGCGGTCGGCCCAGGTCGGCAGCCTGCTGGCGACGCTGGTGCTCGAGACGGTCGGCACCCAGGAGTACCAGGTCAAGCCGGCCGACTTCGCGGAGCGGCTCGCGGAGTCCTACGGGGACGAGGCCGCCGCCGAGGTGCTGCCGCTGCTGGGCAGCTGAGGATCATGCTGGGCAGTGGATGCCCAGGCGCTCCAGGGTGGCGAGCTCGGCGACCGTCTCGATCCCCTCGGCCACCACCAAGGGCATCGTGGTGAAGGCGAAGGCGGCGAGCGCGGCAGCCAGCGCCTGCCGGGGAAGGTCGCTGTCGATGCCACGCACCAGGCTCCGATCGAGCTGATGAAGTCCGGGACGATGCTGAGGATGTGCCGCATGCAGGCGTACCCCGCGCCCGCGTCGTCGATCGCCACCCGCAGGCCGTTGCGCCGTAGCGGCCCCAGTGCCTCGTTGAGGGTGTCGTAGTCCTCGATGGGTGCGTGCTCGGTGAGCTCGATGACGATCCGGTGCATGGGCAGCGCGGCCGGCATCCGGCCGAACTTCGGCGAGCACACCGTCTCCGATGAGACGTTGACCGACAGGAAGCCGGTGACCTCGTCCAGCGAGGGGAAGGCGTTGGACAGCGCGGCCAGCTCCAGCTCCACCCCGAGGCCGACGCTGTGGGCGTTCCTGAACCAGTCGGCGGGGTCCGGCGTCCCCTGCGGGAACCGGCTCAGCGCCTCCGCACCGACCGGTACCAGCCTCGGCAGGTCGAAGAGCGGCTGGTAGACCATCGCCGGTCCGCCGCTGGCGTACAGGAGTCGAGCCTGCTGATGAACGCGTGCCGGCCGTCCTCGGCGTCCTCTTCCTGCTCCACCAGCTTCATGAGGATCGGGCCGATCGCCAGCAGCACGTCGGCGTCGGCCGGGCGAAGGTCGGGGATCGGACGTTGCGAGAACGTGCTCAGGGTTCCGTAGCTGCTGCCGTCGGCGCGGTACAGCGCGATCCCGACATGGCAGCCGATGCGCAGCTCCCGGGTCGCGGGATGGTCGCGCAGGACGGCGACGGCGTTGGTGTCCCCGATCACCGCGGGCACCAGGCCGTCCAGCAGAAGCTGGCCGTACCCGTCGGCGCGCAGGTCGGTGTAACCGCGATGGACCGGCAAGTCCACCTTGGACTGGAGGTTGCGGACCCGCTGCTTGGCGTCCAGATGCTTGTGCAGCACGGCGACCTGCATGCCGAGCTGGTCGCGAACCAGGCGCAGCAGCGCGTCCACGGTGGTGAGTTCCGGTGGGGTGTCAGCGGGTGTCGCCTCGGTCGCCGGCCCGGTGCGCGCCGCCGCCTTCTCGCGGATCGCTGCGGCCACCGGTGCGGCATTATTCCGCCGCGCTTTGTTGCGGTACATGTCGACGTCGGCTTCGCGCCAGGCCTGCCGGAGGTCCGAGCCGCTGCGGCGCGCGCTGACCCCCAGCGAGCAGGCCACGCCTCCGACCCGCAGGCTGTGGAACAGCCGATCGGCCACCGCCCGGGCCGCGCGCAGGTCGGTGGCCGGCAGCAGCACCCCGAACTCGTCGCCGCCGAGCCGTGCGATCAGGTCGTCCTCGCGCAAGCCGGCCCGCAGTACCGCGGCGGTGCGGACGAGCGCACGATCACCGGCCTCGTGGCCGCCCTGGTCGTTGATGGCTTTCATGGCGTCCAGGTCGATGACGATGACGGCGGAGGAGTCCGCGTACAGCTGGGCATGCGAGTCCTCGGCCAGCAGCGCGGCGTCCCAGGCCCGGCGGTTGCCGACGCCGGTGAGGCTGTCCGTGGTGGACGCAGTCTCGGCGCGCTCCGCCCGCAGCACCTCTTGCGCGATCCGCAGCTCCTGAGAGAGCCAACCGCCGAGCAGGCCGGCCTGCAGCCGCAGTTGGGGCAGCCGCCGCCGCAGCTCGTCCAGGTGCGCGCCGGGGCCGGCCCCGTTGAGGAATCCCAGTACGGCGCGGTCCGGCCCGACCAGAGGAACCGCGACACAGGTACCGACCTCGACGCCGAGAACCTCCCGGGCGTGCACCACGGCGGGTACCTCGCGCACGTCGATGGACACCGGGTCAGCGCCTTCGAGGACCCGAGCGCAATAGGTGTCGTCCCAGCGGTACACGGTGCCACGGACGATGTCGAGCAGGTCGTCGGCCGCTTCGAGAACCACGCAGTCCTCGCCGTCCCGACGGCAGACGAACCAGCTGCCGAGGCCCGTCCCGTCTTTCAGGTCAGCCAGGGCGGCACGTGCGGCTGATCCGAAATCAGCGAACGCCGATGCCTTGCCCTGCTCCACCCAATCACTCCTACGTGGTCAGTCGGTTACCCAATGCCACTACCGACACAACCAGACTACGGCGAAAGCCGCCAGTCGAGACGCCCGGTTTCCGCTAGATGGCCACCGGGTACACGGTTTGCGGGATATCTGGCTGAATCCGGCCCTCGACGAAGATGCCGTGCCAGATCATGAATACCAGCAGCGTCCAGATCTTGCGTGAGTAGTCGTGCGGGCCGTCCCGGTGGGCCTCCAACAGTGCCAGTGCGGACTGGGTGTCGATCAGATGCCCCGTCCCGGCCGAGGTGATGATGTCGCGCGCCCAGTCGTACATGACATCGCGCAGCCACGGCCGGGTCGGAACCGGAAAGCCCAGCTTGGCGCGGTTGAGCACGTGCGGCGGCACGATCTCGGCCAGCGCGCGCCGCAGCGCGTACTTGGTGGTCTCCTTGGTGAGCTTCTGCTCGACCGGGATGGTGGAAGCGACCCGGAACACCTCGGTGTCCAGGAACGGAACCCGCAGTTCCAGCGAGTTCGCCATCGTCATCTTGTCGGCCTTGACCAGGATGTCGCCGCGTAACCAGGTGAACAGGTCGATGTACTGCATCCGGGTCGAGTCGTCGAGGTGCCGGGTGGCCGCGTAGTGCGGCGCGGTGACATCGGTGTAGCTCACCTTGGGGGAGTAGGTCTTCAGCAACGCGCTGCCGGCCAGCTCGTCGTCGCGGAAGATCCGGGCGTTGCCGTAGTAGCGCTCCTCGATCCCGATGGACGACCGGCGTAGCAGGTCCTTGCCTCGCATCCCCTCGGGCAGCGTCTTGGACAGCGAGCCGAGCAGCCGCCGGACGGGGTCCGGCGCGGCGGTCAGGTGCCGCAGTGAGATCGGTTCGCGGTAGATCGTGTAGCCGCCGAACAGCTCGTCGGCGCCCTCGCCCGACAGCACCACCTTGACGTGCTTGCGGGCCTCTCTGGCGATGAAGTACAGCGGAACCAACGCCGGATCTGCCACCGGGTCGTCGAGATACCAGATGATCAGCGGCAGCGTGTCCATCATCTCTTGCGGGGTGACCACCTTGGTGATGTGCTCGGCACCGATCGCGGCGGCGGACTCCGCGGCGACATCGATCTCGGAGAAGCCCTCGCGCTCGAACCCGGTGGTGAAGGTGAGCAGCTTCGGGTTGTGCTCCTTGGCCAGCGCCGCGATCGCGGTGGAGTCGATGCCGCCGGACAGGAAGGCGCCGACCGTGAAGTCCGAGCGCATGTGCTTGGCCACCGAATCCCGCAGCACCTCGGCGATCTCGTGGTACAGCTTCTCCGGCTCGGGCACCGGCTTGATCGGAAAGTCCGGCGTGAAGTAGCGACGGGTCCGTACTGCCTCGCCGGGGCGCACCGTGAAGCAGGTGCCCGAGTCGATGCGGGTGATCCGGGAGTGCATCGAGGCGGGCTCCGGAACGTACTGCAGGGTCAGGTAGTGCTGCAGCGCCTCGGTGTTGACGTCCTGGGACACCTCGTCCGGCGCCACCGACAGCAGCGCCTTCTTGTCCGAGGCGAAGAACGAGCCACGCTCGTCGGTGTAGGTGTACAGCGGCTTGATGCCGAACCAGTCGCGGGCGCCGAACATCACCCGCTCCTCGGAGTCCCAGATGAGGAACGAGAACATCCCGCGGAGCAGTTCCACGATCTTCTCGCCGAGATAGTGGTAGCCGGCGACGATCGCCTCGCCGTCACCGTTGGTGCTGAAGGTGGCGCCGAACTCCTCGGTCAGCTGCTCCCGCAGTTCCAGATAGTTGTAGATCTCGCCGTTGAAGATCAGGTGGTAGCGGTTCTGCAGGTAGGGCAGCGGCTGGTGGCTGTGCTCCCAGTCGATGAGCGACAGCCGCCGGAAGCCGATGACCACGTCCTGGTCGGACCAGATGCCGCCGTCGTCCGGGCCGCGGTGGCGCATCTCGTCCCGCGCGATCTCGATCCGCCGGCTGGTCTCGGGCAGTTGCGCGGTGCCGGGGCCGGCCGCGAGGAAACCGATCAGTCCGCACATGTCAGCGGCTCGCCAGCTGGTCGCTGAAGCCCGGTTGGTCACTGAAGCGCAGTGCTCCGGCGTCCTTGGCCGAGATCTGGGCACGGTCGGCCGGGTCGATCGCAATCGGCCAGTGCAACCCCAGTTGCTCGTCCAGCGGTGAGAACGCCGTGCCCGCCATGCCCGGGCGCCATTCCTCGGTGAAGCAGTACAGGTACTGGGTGCCTTGCTCGCTCACGGACTGGAACCCGTTGCACACCCCGGCCGGCACCAGGACCTGGACGCCGGGGGAGAGCGGGACGGTGACCAGCGCACCGTAGCTGGATGAATCAGGACGGGCGTCGAGATAGGCACCGAACGCCTCGCCGGACACGCAGGCCACGAGTTTGGTCATCGCCTCGCCGTGCAGCCCGCGGACGGCACCGTGGCCGGACTCGGTCACGTTGATCTGGCGCCAGTCGCCCAGGCCCGGCACCGCGTCGGTGTACGCGGAGGTCCGGAAGAATTCCCGGACGCTGCCGCGCTCGTCGCGCACCTGCTTGAGGGTCAGGACGAGCAATCCCTCGATGTGGGTGGTGGCGGACTGCATGTCGGTGATGTGCACGCTCATGGGGTCAATCTTCCCATGAGAACTTCCGGTGACGTGGACGTCGGATGCCGGCCGACGCGCCCACCACTCAGGCGCCCACCACGCGGCGCCCAGCGCGGCAGACCCCTGCCACCCCGCCCGGCAGTGTCGGCTAGTCTTTCAACAGGGACTAGAAGCGGGACCCCGAGGTAGCTCAGAAAGGCGGTTTCGCCAGTGCAACGCAGTCTCAGGGCACGTGTGTCGCGACTCGGACTACTCGCCGGCTCAGCCGTGTTGCTGACCGGCTGCACCGCCCGCGATGGCGAGGAGCGACTGCGCTTCGGCATCCCGTCCGGCGTCACCAACCAAGCCGACCGCGTTCGTGCCCTCTGGGCCTGGTCCTCGCTGGCTGCCCTCATCGTCGGCGTGATCGTGTGGGGCCTCATCTTCTGGTGCTGCTTCCGCTACCGCAAGACCGACGACCTGCTGCCCACGCAGACGAAGTATCACCTGCCGATCGAGGTCGCGTACACGATCGCGCCGTTCCTGATCATCGCCGGCCTCTTCTACTTCACCGCGGTGACCGAGAACTACGTCGACAAGACGACGGCTAATCCGGCCACCACGATCCAGGTCGACGCCTTCAAGTGGAACTGGAAGTTCGAGTACAAGTCGAACACCGTCAACGGCCAGACCCAGGCGACGAACTACCCGGCCAGCGATCCGTCCGCGGGCACCTCGCTGTCCACCGTCGGAAGCTCCACCGAGATCCCGATCATGGTGGTTCCGGTCCACCAGCGGGTGCGGATCATCGAAACCAGCCGGGACGTCATCCACTCCTTCTGGGTGCCCGATTTCCTGTTCAAGCGCGACGTGATCCCGCAGCCGAAGCCGAACCAGTTCGAGTTCAGCGCGACCACGATCGGGCATTACGTCGGTCGCTGCGCCGAGCTGTGCGGCACCTACCACTCGCAGATGAACTTCGAGGTGCGGGTCGTCTCGGCCGCGAACTACAACGCCTACCTGACGAACCTCGCGGCCATCCCGTCCAGCGACCCGGGACGCCAGCGCAAGGCCCTGCAGTCGATCGGCGAGACTCCCTGCGCGACGACCACCCACCCGTTCAACACGAGTCGCACAATCCGGTCGGCCTCCGCGGAGTCGTCGACGGTGTGCAGCGCTAGCTCCAACTAGGGGGATGCAGCAATGAAGCTCGAAGCTCGAATCTTCCTGTGGATCGCGCTCTTCTGCTTCGTTATCGCGGCGGTCTACGCCTGGCTCACCAACCACGCCTCGCACGGTGCCGGCATCGAAGTAGCGGGTACCGCGGCACTGGTCATGTCCGGCGGCCTGCTGGGCATCGGGGGATCGTTCTTCTGGTTCGTGTCACGTCGTATCGACGCCCGCCCCGAGGACCGCAACGATGCCGAGATCGCCGAGGGCGCCGGTGAGCTGGGCTTCTTCTCCCCGGGTAGCTACTGGCCCTTCGGTATCGCGCTGGCGGCCGCTGTCACGGGCATCGGCATGGCATTCTTTCTCATCTGGCTCGCTGCCCTCGGTGTCGTGCTCATCCTCATCACGACCGGTGGTCTGCTGTTCGAGTACTACGTAGGTCACCGCGCTCCGCTGCGTTGAGTCCCACGCAGGTCCGGTGATGGCGCCATCATAGGCAGCTGGTAACCACCAGCGCTGGTACGTCGGCAGAGTGTGCGGCACCATCCTGACAGCCTGCTCCGTGCCCACGCTCGCTTCTGAACTGGGGCCGCCACACGCTCGGTCGAGGCGATCCGCTGCGGTACGTCAAGGCAATCCTCTACCGCAGCGTCAACGCGCCGAAGCCCTGGTCCTGGCATTGACCGCGCCGGCAGCTGTCCCCCGTGACGCCCAAATCCGCGCCCAGCCCCGGAGTAAAGGGTTGGGCGCGGATCTGGAATGGATCGTTCGCAGTCTTCTTAGTCAGTGAGTTCCCGAGGACGGCTCTTCTCGGCCTCTTCCGCCTCGGCGAGCTGGCGAAGCTCGGCCTCGATGTCGGCGCGTTCGCGCACCGGCCGGAAGAAGCCCTTGACCTTGGCGCCGTGTGGGTTGCCGAGCTGGTTCATCCGCTTCGGCACCGGAGTTCCGCCGTACTGCAGCACCCCGTGGCCATGGTCGTCCACCGGGCCGAGCGGCTGGTGGATCTCGATGAACTCACCGTTGGGCAGCTGCTTGATGACGCCCGTCTCGATGCCGTGTTCGATGACCTCGCGGTCGTGCCGCTGCAGGCCCAGGCAGATCAGATAGGTGATCGCGTAGGCCAGCGGCGGCACGATCAGGACACCGATACGCCCCGCCCAGGTCATCGCGTTCAGTGACAGGTCGAACGCCTTGGCGATCAGGTCGTTACCACCGGACACCAGCAGCACCGCGTAGAAGCTGATCGCCATGACGCCGAGACCCGTGCGGACCGGAACGTCACGCGGGCGCTGCAGCAGGTTGTGGGAGAAGCGGTCCTTGGTCAGCTTCGCCTCGAGGAACGGATAGGCGCCAGCCAGTCCGAACATGATCCCGGGCAGCACCAGAGTCGGCCAGAACAGCGGCGGAATGGTGTGGTGGAACAACCGGATCTCCCACGAGGGGAAGAGGCGGGTGGACCCGTCGAGGAATCCGATGTACCAGTCGGGCTGCGAGCCGGAGGACACCTGGGCGGGGTTGTACGGGCCGAACAGCCAGATCGGGTTGATCTGCACGAGGCCGCCGAGCGCGCAGCAGACCGCGGCGACGATGAAGAAGAAGCCGCCGGCCTTGAGGCTGTACGTCGGATACATCCGCTCGCCGCTGACCGTGGCCTCGGTCTTGCCCGGACCAGGGAACTCGGTGTGCTTCTGCTTCACCAGCAGGGCCATGTGAGCGCCGATCAGGCCGGCCAGAACGCCCGGAACGATCAGCACGTGCACGATGTACAGCCGGCCGATGATGGCGGTGCCCGGGAACTTGCCACCGAACACGAGGTATGCGGCCCAGCTGCCGATGACCGGGATGGACTGCACGATCGCCTCGGCGATGCGGAGGCCCGTACCCGACAGCAGGTCATCAGGCAGGGAGTAACCGGCGAAGCCCTCGACCAGGCCCAGGGTGACCAGGCCGAGGCCGATCAGCCAGTTGATCTCACGCGGCTTGCGGAACGCGCCGGTGAAGAACACCCGGAACATGTGGATCAGCATCGACGCCATGAACAGCAGCGCCGCCCAGTGGTGGATCTGGCGCATGACCAGACCGCCGCGGACGTCGAAGGAGATGTTCAGGCTGGACGCGTAGGCACGCGACATCTGCACGCCGTCGAGCGGGACGTACGAGCCGTCGTAGCGCACTTCGGCCATCGAGGCGTCGAAGAAGAACGTGAGGAAGGTGCCACTGAGGATCAGCAGGATGAACGAGTAGAGCGCGATCTCGCCCATCATGAAGGACCAGTGGTCCGGAAAGACCTTGTTCAGCTGGCGGCGGGCACCGCCCGCGATGCCGAGCCGGTCCTCAGCCCACTTTGCGGCCTTGCCCTGCGGGGTGGCCGGCTTGTCGAACCGCTTGGCCCGCTTCACCCGGGGGGACTGGCTGATGTCGTCGGCACTGCTCATGGTCGCTCCCAAAATGCCGGGCCGACCGCTTCTGGGAAGTCGCCCATAGCAACAAAGTACTGCGTGTCACCGACAGTTTCGACGCCGAGCGGCAGCTTCGGCAGGCTGCGCGTCGCGGGGCCGAACACCGGCTTGGCGTCCTGCAGGACGTCGAACTGCGATTGGTGGCAGGGGCAGAGCAGGCGGCCGGTCTGCTGCTCGTACAGCGAGGCGGGGCAACCGGCGTGCGTGCAGATCTTGGAGTACGCGACGTACTCGCCCCAGCCGAAGGTGTTCTGGCCCTTGCGCGACTTCACCACCTGCCCCGGCCGGAGCCGGATCAGCAGTGTCGGCGAGTCACCGGCCCGGATGCCGCCCTCGACTCCGGGGAACACGGTGGCCAGGCCACCCGCGTCGAGGTCGTTGGGGCTGACCCGCCGCCCGTCGGCGTACACCAGCGGCACGCCCTTGGCGAACATGGTGTGGAAGAGACTCTCGTTCTTACCGCGATTCGGTTTCTTGATCATGGCGCCGACGAGGGCGACCAGCGGAACCAGGCCGAGCGCCCCACCGGCCACGCCGAAGGTCATCTTCAGCATCGAGCGCCGCGCGACCCCCATGTCGTGGAACCCGGATGTCAGCGTTGCCGCCGTCATCAGCTGGGCGGCCTCTTCGGACGGGCCGTCGTGGCGATCCTGTACGGCCTCTTCTTCGGGCATCAGCCACTTGGCCCAGAGCACCAAACCGATGCCCATGCAGGCCAGCGACAGGCCCAGGAACGCCCCGAGCAGCGGGGTGAAGTAATGGAAGGCCCTGCCCTCGCCGGGCAGTCGCCACTGGTACGGAACGGCTCCGCAGAAGACCACGATGAACGCGATCGCCGAGAGGAATCCCAGGATGAAGACGCCGGCGATGGTGCGCTCGGCGCGCCGCTCGGCCCGGGTGCCGGCGATCGGGAAGCGCTCACGCCGGTGGACGAGGTAGACACCGTCGACCTCGGCGCCCGCGATCATCGCCTCTTCGGTGCTCATCTCACGAAGCTCTTCGACGGACGGCCTCTTGTCAGAGCTCCCGCCGCTGTTGTCCTCACTCACGACTTGGCTCCGATCCACAAGATCGTGACCATCAGCGCACCGATACCCACGGTCCAGATGACAATGCCCTCGGATACCGGGCCGAGGCGGCCGATGCCGGCACCGCCCGGGTCCTTCGAGGCCCTCAGGTAGTCGACGTACCCGATGATCTCGCGCTTCTGCTCAGGCGTGATCTGGTTGTTCGAGAAGACCGGCATGTTCTCGGGACCCGTGATCATGGCGGTGTAGATCTGCGCGTCGGTTGCCTTGTCGAGGGCCGGGGCGATCTTTCCGGCCGAGAGCGGGGCACCGTGGGCGGTGGCGCCGTGGCAGGAGGCGCAGTTGAGCCGGAACAGCTCGCCACCGTTGGCGACCGCGGCACCGGATGCGCGCAGATCGGTTCCCGGAGCCGGAACCTGCGGACCGCCGCCGATCGACTGGACGTAGGCCCCCAGCTGCAGGGTCTCGGCCTCGTTGAATTCGGGGTCCTTGCGCAGGTTCACCGCGCCCTGGGAGGGCGCGGGCATGCGGCCGGTGCTCACCTGGAAGTAGACCGCCGCCGAGCCGACACCGACCAGCGTCGGACCGCGGCCGGTGACGCCCTGCAGGTTCGCGCCGTGGCAGGTGATGCAGCTGGTCTCGAACAGCTGGCGACCCTTGGCCACGTCCGCGCTGCTCGAGGCGGTGTCGTCCGCGCCCGAGGACGGGGCGAGCAGGGCGTAGCCGCCGCCGACGGTGGTCAGCGCGCCGACCAGGACGGCGAAGCTCGCCACCCGTCGGCGCAGCCCGCCGCGGTGCTTGCGGAGCGTCTTCGGCGCGCGGCCGATGTTGCCAAAGACAGTGTTGTCCGAGACAGCCGGCTCGAAGCCGAGTTCTCTGTCCACGTCGACGTATTCCTCGTCGGTCATGGGCGTCCTTTCGCTCTTCGGCCGCACTGAACCTTGGTTGCGTGGATTGATATCAATGGATCAAGTAGATGGTCGCGAAGAGCCCGATCCACACGACGTCGACGAAGTGCCAGTAGTAGGACACCACGATGGCGGCCGTCGCCTGGGCGGGCGTGAACCGGCCCAGCGCCGTGCGCGCCAGATAGAAGAGGAACGCGATCAGGCCGCCGATGACGTGCAGGCCGTGGAAGCCGGTGGTGAGGTAGAACACCGAACCGTAGCCGGACGACGAGAGCGTCATACCGGCCTCGTGGACGCCGTTGACGAGGTGGTGGTACTCGTTCACCTGGTTGCGGTACTCGTTCGCCTGCCCGCAGACGAAGATCAGCCCCATCAGGAAGGTGCCGAAGAACCAGCGGCGGACGCCGTAGACGTCGCCACGCTCAGCGGCGAACACGCCCCACTGGCAGGTGATCGACGACGCCACCAGGATCACGGTGAACACCGTCGCGTACGGAACGGCAAGGTGCACGGAGTAGCCCGGCTGGCCGTTCACGGCCGGAGCGCCCGGCCAGACGGCGATGTTGTTCGCGCGCACGGTGAAGTACATGGCGAACAGCCCAGCGAAGAACATCAGCTCGCTGGACAGCCAGACGATCGTCCCGACACTGACCAGGTTCGGCCGCGTGAGCGAGTGAACCTGGGAGGAAGGGAAGCGCTCCGCGGGAGCCACCTGTGCAGTCGACGTCACTCTTGCATTATTGCCTCATCTCGCAGGTTGTGTGGCAGGGGGTCCGCGCGTGCTTGTGCGTCGCTGGAGCCTAAGGTGCAAGCCGAGCGGGCGCGGTGTTCGGCGGCGGCTGTCGATATCATTCTCGGCGAGCCGTCCTCGCCCGGCGGTCCCGGTCGATCCCGTAGAGAGAAGCACCCGTCATGAGCTCCGCCAGCCTCACCGTTCTGGTCTACAGCCAGCGTGCCAACGTGCGATCGGATGTTCGCTCGGCTGTCGGTCGCCGCGCGGCGTCAGACACGGGTCGCATCGAGTGGGTCGAGTGTGCCAACTACAGCCAGCTCAAGGACCAGCTCGACTCCGGCGACATCGACCTGGCCATCCTGGACGGCGACGCCCAGCCCAGTGGCGGCGTCGGCCTGTGCCGGCAGTTCAAGAACGAGCTGGCCGACTGCCCGCCGATGATCGTGCTGATCGCGCGTCCACAGGACCGCTGGCTGGCGGCCTGGTCCGAGGCGGATGCCGTCCTGCTGCGACCCCTGGACCCGGTGACCGCGGCGGCGACCGTCGCGGACACGCTGCGGGCGCACGCGGCAGCCATTCCCGTCGTCCGCTGAGCGCCGGCGTGGCCGAAGCCGGGCGGCCCGTGGCGCTCAGCTGGCCCGAGGTGCTGTCGGCTCTGATGCACAGAGCGGCGCTGTCCAGCGAGGTGACGGCGTGGGCGATGGACGAGATCATGTCCGGCGCCGCCACCCCGGCTCAACTGGCTGCCTTCGCGGTACTGCTGCGGGCCAAGGGCGAGACTCCCGCCGAACTGGGCGGCCTGGTTCAGGCGATGCTGGCCCGGTCCACTCCGGTGCCCGTCGATCGCAGGGCCGTCGACGTCGTCGGTACCGGTGGTGACCGCGCGCAGACCGTCAACATCTCGACCATGGCTGCCCTGGTGACGGCCGGTGCCGGCCGGACGGTGGTCAAGCACGGCAACCGGGCTGCGTCGTCGGCCTGCGGAACGGCTGACGTGCTCGAACGGCTCGGTGTGGTCATCGACCTGCCGGCCGGCGCTGTCGCCAGCACGGTTGCCCAGGTCGGCATCGGGTTCTGCTTCGCACCGGTGTTCCACTCGGGAATGCGGCATGCCGGCGGTCCGCGCCGCGAGCTGGGCGTGCCCACGGCCTTCAACTTTCTCGGACCCCTGACCAACCCCGCTCGCCCGACCGCCGCGGCCATCGGGGTCTATGACGCCGGGATGGCCCCGGTCATCGCCCAGGTGTTAGCCGACCGGGGCGATACCGCCCTGGTGTTCCGCGGCGACGACGGCCTGGACGAGTTGACCACCACGACCACGTCCAAGGTGTGGCTGGTCACCGACGGTTCGGTGCGGGCGACGGTGCTCGACCCGGCCGTGTTCGGCATCGCGCCCGCCGGTCCGGACGCGTTGCGCGGTGCAGACGCGGCCTTCAACGCCGACGTGGTGCGACGGTTGCTCGCCGGTGAGCGTGGGCCGGTGCGTGCGGCGGTACTGCTCAACGCGGCGGCCGCCATTGCCGCCTTCGACGGCCAGCTGGAGTCCGCGGAGGGCGCCATCGAGCATGGCTTGCCGATCGCCACCGCCGCCATCGACAGTGGCGCCAGCTCGGCGCTGCTCGATGAGTGGATCACGCTGAGCCAGCGGCTGAAGAGCTCACTCAGGTAGCCGCCGCTGGGGCGGTACGGCACTGACCAGCCGGCGGGGGCGGCGCACTGACCAGGCCCGGGGCGGGGCTATTCCGAGGCGGTATAGCCGATCGAGAAGGCCGCCTCCAGGTCGTGCCGGGAGTACGCGCGAAACGCCACATGGGTGTCGGTGTGCAGCACGCCCTCGATCTTGCTCAGCCGGCCGGCGATCACCTCGGCGATCTGGTCGAACTCGCGAACCCGGACGATGGCGATCAGGTCGACGTCACCCGCGACGCTGTAGACCTCGCTCACCCCGTCCAGGTCGGCGATGGCCTGCGCGACCTCGGGAATCCGGTCGGTCTCGACGCTGACCATGACGATGGTGGTGATCATTCCCCGCATCTTAGGCCGTGGACCGGGTCGGCTGGTGGCTCACCGGCAACCTCCTGCGGTCGGCGAACGGGTCCGCGCTGCGGCGCGCGCCCTCAGCCGAGGCCAGCCAGCTGCGCAGCCGCGCCGCCCCCCGCGCCGGTGAGGCCCACGGATCGCTGGTGGCGACCAGGCGCACGCCCGGTTCCTGCAGCCAGCGCAGCAGGATCTCGGACTCCTCGACGGTGGCGACGGTGGCCATGGTCGCCGAGTCGGAGGTGTCCGGAACAGCCTCGGCGGTCGCCACCAGCGAGGACACGATGGGCATCGGCGCGACTCCGCGGGGTGCCACCTCGGAGCCGACCAGCCGGCCCCGGCGGATGACGGCCAGCTCCCAGCCGCCGCCGCCGTCCGGGCGCGCTGCCACCAGCTCGGCAATTCTCGTCAGGGTCCCCAGGGACTGCATCCGGGCACAGCTGCGAACCAGGATGGTGATCCGGTCGCGGATCGCGGCGGCATCCTCATAACGTTGGTCCGCGGCGAGCTGGTCGAGCCGGTGCCGCAGTGGCTCGATCAGCTCCGACACGTCGGCCTGCCACGCTCGCACCACCCGGGCCACCAGCTCGGCGTAGCCGGCCGGATCGACGCGGTCCTCGCAGGGGGCGTGACACCTGCCGATCTCGGCCAGCGCGCAGGCGCCGCGAACCGGCTTGCCGGGCAACAACCGGTCGGTGCACTGGCGCAGCGGAACGGCGTCGTGGATGGCGTCGCGCACCTGCTCCGCCTGGCTGGTGGAGCGCAGCGGCCCGAAGTAGTGCGCGCCGTCGGAACGGACCTCGCGCACCACCGAGAGCCTGGGAAACACCTCGCGGGTGAGCTTCAGCCAGACCGTCCGGTCGCTGTTCTTGGAGCGACGGTTGTAGCGCGGCTTCAGCGAGGTGATCAGCCGCAGTTCGCGCACCTGGGCCTCGAGCGCGTGCGCGCAGACGATCGAGTCGACGGATTCGGCCAGCCCCACCATCTCGCCCATCCGGGTACGGGTCTCGGACGCGACAAAATATTGCCGCACCCGCGAGCGCAGATCCTTGCTGGTGCCGACATAGAGCGGTGAGCCGGTGCTGTCAGCGAAGACGTAGACGCCGGGGGAGTGCGGCAGCGGGTCTGCCAGATGGCGCTTGCGCCGCTGCGCGTCGGTGACCCGGGAGGTGAATCCCCGCAGCTCGGACAGCGAATGCACCCCGAGCGTGCCAAGCCTGCCGATCAAGCCGTGCAGCACGTCGACCGTCGCCCGGGCATCGGCCAGCGCCCGGTGGTTCGGCGTCGTGGTGGCGGTGAAGAAGGCCGCCAAGGTGCCCAGCTTGCAATTGGGAACCTCGTCCCGGGTGAGCACCCGGCGCGCCAGCACCGCGGTGTCGACCACCTGGGGATGCGGCCACGGATGATCGTGCCGCACGCAGGCGGCCTTGAGGAAGCCCACGTCGAAGGGGGCGTTGTGCGCGACCAGCACCGCGCCGGCGGCGAACTCGAGAAAGGCGGGCAGCACCGTCGCGATCGACGGGGCGGTCGACACCATCCGGTCGGTGATGCCGGTGAGCACGCTGACGAACGGGGTGATCGGCACGCCGGGATCGACCAGCGTCGCGAACTCGCCCAGCACCTCGCCGGCGCGGATCTTCACCGCGCCGATCTCGGTGATGGAGTCCGAGGCGGACGTGCTGCCCGTTGTTTCGAGGTCGACCACCACGAACGTCGTCGCGTGCAGCGGCTCGTCGAGTGCGTCCAGACTCAGCTGACCTACGGTTATCGTGCTCACGTTCGGGCACGCTAGCGGTGACGTCCGACGAAAATGGCGAAGCACCTCTTCAGGCGGTCGGGAACTTCAGGGGGGATCGGTGACACAGTGACGGACAGCTCCGAGAACCCCTCCCTGCCGGCCGAGGTCCGCCGGCGGCTGATCACGATCGCCTCCGACGTGATGGGCAACCGTCCGCTGGCTGAGCTGCCGTCAGCCGTCCGACGCTTCGCCCGGTTCGCGCCCGCCAAGCGGGTCCGGCTGGGCGCCTCCGAGATCGCCGCCGCGCTGGCGGGCGATGCCGACTTCCGGGAGTCGCTCGGCGACGCCGTCAGCGACGCGTCCCCGGAACTCGTACAGCAGGTCAGCCGGGGACACCCTCCTGCGGCAGCCGATCCGGTGGATGTGGGGGTCATCGCGTACCTGCTTCGACCGCCGGGCTGGTACGACCAACTCGATCGAGTCGCCGAGCTGCTCGCGGCACAGGGTCGCCGGCGTTCCTCCGAGGGCGAGCTGACCAGGCTGCGCGCCGACCTGGAGCGGATCACCCAGGCCAACCTGGAGCTGCTCAGAGTCCGGGACGCGGCCAGGGCGGTCCTGAAGTCCGCCACCGCCGATCAGGCCGCCGAGCTGGCCGAACTCCGCAGGCAGTTGCGAGCGGCGCAGGCCGAGGCGCGGGCGGCCGGCAGGGCCGAGCAGGACGCCACGCTCGTCCTGGCGGACGTCCGCGCCGACCGCGAGCGCCTCGAAGCCGCCGCGTCCGGCGAACTACGCAGGGCCCGCGCCCGGATAGCCGCTCTGGAGACAGACCTCGACAGCGCCAGAAGGCAGAGCCGAGCCGGTCGGGAGCACGACGACGCCCGGGTGTGGGTGCTGCTGGAGACGCTCGGCGCGGCGGCGGCCGGCCTCCGTCGCGAACTCGATGTCGCCACTCCGGACGTCCGGCCCGCGGATTCGGTGGCCGCCGGGCGCGGGGTGGACCCCGGCCGGCCCTCCGTCGCGGCCGGCCCGCTGCTCGACCGGATGCTGGGCGGAGCCCACGTGCATCTCATCGTGGACGGCTACAACCTGACGAAGACCGGCTACGGAACACTGCCGCTGTCCGACCAGCGCAGCCGTCTCGTCAGTTCGCTCGGGGCGCTGGCCGCGCGCACCGGCGTCGAGGTCACCGTCGCCTTCGACGGCACGGCCGCACCGACCGGCCTCGCCGGCGGGGTGCCGTCGCCGCGCGGGGTGCGGGTGCTGTTCAGCGCTCCCGGCCAGCTTGCCGACGACCTGATCCGGGACCTGCTCCGGGCCGAACCGCCCGGCCGGACGGTGGTGGTGGCCAGCTCTGACCAGGCCGTGGCGAGCAGCACCCGAGCCGCCGGGGCGTGGCCGACGCCGGCGCAGATCCTGCTGTCCCGGCTCGAGCGCGGCTGATCACCGGCAGAACTGTCAGTGCCTGTTCCTACGGTTGCCCTGACCGGCTCGCGAGCGCCGGCACCGGACGATCTGGAGGGGCGACATGCTCATCGACTGCGACACCTGCGCTGTGCGCGACATCAACTGCGGTGATTGCGTGGTGGCCGTGCTGCTGGGCCCACGAACCGGCTCCATCGAGCTGGACAGTGCGGAGCAGGACGCGCTCGGCGCGCTGGCAACCGGCGGGCTGCTGCCACCGCTGCGGCTGGTGCCGACCACTCCACCGGACGAGACTCCGCGGCGTCGCAGCGCGATTGCCTGATTCGCGCCTGCGTGATCCTCGCCATACCGGCCTGGGGAGGCCGGATTGTGATGTGGCAGCCGAGTCACGTAGCCTTCGGCCAGGCATTCCGGCTACCCGCCTCCTGACCCTGGGGGCACCGGATGTCACCGCCGAGTCGACACCACGTCGCAGCGGCCGACCGAACGTCGGTGCTGAGACGGTCGAACCGGGGACCCAGGTTTTCTGGGGTGAATCGGGGTAGTACCGCCGCGGTAACGCGGTCGGTGCGCGCTGCTCCGTAGGGCAACTTCCAAGCCCGAACCCGACAGCTAACTCGGTAGGCGGTCGACTGGAAGAGGAGTTCCGCCAACAGTGGCGTTGACTCGTACCTCGCGGCTCAGCCGCGCTGTCATCGGTTCCGCAGTGATCACCAGCGCAGTTCTGCTGACGCCGCTGGCTGCCGATGCAATCCCGCACCCGAAGTCGCCGGCGCAGACCACCACCTCGGTCAACGCCAAGCTGGCGGCGCTGGCCAAGACCAGCGAGCAACTCGCTGAGCAGTACAACAAGGCGCAGCTCGATGTCGTCGGCGCGCAGCACTCCGCCGAGGTCGCCACCCAGCAGGCGTCACAGGCCCAGGCCGCCGTGCGGACGACGCGGCACGACCTCGCCGCCTCGCTGGCCACCCAGTACAAGTCCGCGTCGTTCAGCCGCACCGCCGCGATGATGGCGAGCACCTCCACCGACGGCTACCTGCAGACCATGCAGTCGATGACCCTGATCACCCAGCACCAGGGTGAGGTGGCCACCCGGGCCAGCAAGGCCATCGCAATCTCGAACGCCGCCTCCCAGAAGGCCAGGGATGCGGTGTCCACCGCGGTCTCCGAACGCGCGGCCATCGCCCAGCGCCGTGCCGCGCTCGATGCCCAGGTGAAGACGTACCAGGCATTGCTCGCCACCCTCACCGCCGCGGAGCGCGCGAAGTTCTTCACGCCGGTGCCGCCACCGACCGCCGCGCAGGTCGCCAAGGTGGTCGACGCCCCGCGACCGGCCGCCACCCAGGTCCAGGCACCGCAAAAGCAGCAGCCGCAAAAGCAGCAGCCGCAACAGCAACAGCCGCAACAGCAACAGCCGCAACAGCAACAGCCGCAACAGCAACAGCCGCAAAAGCCGGCACCGCAACAGCAGCAGCCGCAAAAGCAGCAGCAACAGCAGCAACGGCAACAGCAGGCTCCGCCAAAGCAGCAACAGCCGCAAAAGCAGCAAAAGCAGGCACCGCAACAGCAGCAACAACAGGCGCCGGCGGCAGCCGCCGTCCCGCAGGTACAGCAGGCATCCCAGGGCGCCGCTGCCGCAATCGCGTCGGCTCGCGCCGAACTCGGCAAGCCTTATGTATGGGGCGCCAGCGGGCCGGACTCGTTCGACTGCTCCGGACTGACCGCCTGGGCGTGGGGCCACGCCGGCGTCAACCTGCCGCACAGTGCGGCTGCCCAGCAGGGCATGGGCTCGTCGGTGGGCCGGAGCGAGCTGCAGCCGGGTGACCTGGTGTTCTTCGGATCGCCCGCGTACCACGTCGCGCTGTACATCGGCGGGGGCTTGATCATCCACGCGCCCACCACCGGTGACGTCGTCAAGATCGCGTCGCTGTCCTACCTGAGTGACTATTCAGGGGCGCGCCGCGTCGGGTGACGTTCCAGTCCGAAGCTGACGGGCGGGTACCGGACATGGTCCCGCCCGTTGTGCTGTCCCGCCGCGTCCCCAGCAGACCGGCGCTGTCGCTGGGCCTCGTCCTGATCGCCGTGCTCGCGCTGCTCGCCGGGCGGATGCTGACCGGGGACCAGCGGGGCAGCGGGGCAGGAAGCGGCTCGGCGGCGTCCGGCGCCCCACCGTCAGCAGCCGAGGTCACGGCCGTGCTGAGCGTGCTCGACCACCACGCCGACGCGCTGAGGCACCGGGACAGCGCCGGGTGGGTGGCCGACCTGGATCGCGCCGCTGCGGCCAGCCGCTACACCGGCACCGAACGCGCGGTGCTCGGCAACCTCAGGCAGGTGCCGCTGACGACGTGGCGCTATGTCCTGTCCGCCCCGGTCACCGATCCGGACGTTCTCGCTCCAGCCGCGGTCCGGCTCGGCGGCCGGGCGGTGATCCTGCACGTCCAGCTGCGATACGCCTTCGCCGTGGTCGATCCCGCGCCGACCGGCCGGGACCTGTGGCTGACCGCCGTCCACCGGCCGGACGGCTGGAAGCTGGCCGGCGACGCGGACGCCACGGGCCCCGGCGGCGCTTCGTGGCAGGGGCCGTGGAATTTCGGGCCGCTGATCGTCCGGGCCTCGGCGCACACGCTGGTGCTCGCCCATCCCGCACACCGTGCCGAACTGGCCGCCTTCACGGACCTGATCGAGCGCTCGGTGCCGGTGGTGACGAGCGTGTGGGGGAGTTCGTGGAACGACCACGTTGCGGTGCTGATCCCGGACACCGCCGCGGAGTTCGCCGCGGTGACCGCCGACGGCGCGGACAGCGAGGACCTGGCCGCGGTGGCCGTGGCCGACTCCGTCACGCCGGCGGGCGTAGTCCTGGGCGCGCGGATCGTGCTGAACCCGACCACCCTCGGCCGCCTGGACGCCGCCGGTCGCAGGCTGGTCGTCCAGCACGAGCTGACCCATGTCGCGACCCGCGCGGTGACCTCGGACCAGCTGCCGACCTGGCTGATCGAGGGGTTCGCCGACTACGTGGGCAACCTCGGCTCCAGGCAGCCGGTGCGCCAGGCAGCGCAGGAGTTGGCGGCGGAGGTCCACGCCGGCACCGTTCCGGTCGCGCTCCCGACGGCAGTTGACTTCGGCGGCGGCAACCAGCGGCTGTCCCAGGTGTACGAGGAGTCGTGGCTGGCCTGCCGGCTGGTGGCGGGCCGAGCCGGCCAGCCGGGACTCGTGCGGTTGTATGAGGCGGTGAGTGCCGCCGCTGCCACCGACCCCGACACCGCGGCGGAGGTGGGGCTGCGCCGGGTGCTCGGCTCCGGCGTCGTCGCCTTCACCAGCTCGTGGCGCGCCTACCTGAAGGCCCAGCTGCGATGAACCGCAAGCTGTTGATCGTCACCAACGACTTTCCGCCGCGGCAGGGCGGCATCCAGTCCTTCGTCCACGAGCTGGCCCGCCGGCTGCCCGCCGACCAGGTCGCGGTGTACTGCTCGGACTACCCCGGTGCGACGGCCTTCGACTCCCAGCAGGACTTTCCGGTACGCCGGCATCCGACCGGCCTGCTCGTCCCCACCGTCGCCGCGGCACGCCGGATCATCGAAACCCGCAACCAGGTCGGCGCGACGTCCGTCTGGTTCGGGGCGGCGGCGCCGCTGGCACTGCTGGCGGGCCCGCTTCGTGCGGCCGGCGTCACCCGCCAGGTCGCCAGCACGCACGGCCACGAGATCGGCTGGGCGATGCTGCCCGCCGCCCGGCAGGCGCTGCGCCACATCGGTCACCGTGTCGACGTGCTGACCTACCTGGGGGAGTACACCCGGCGGCGGCTCGCGGGCGCGTTCGGACCCCGCGCCCGGCTGGTGCCGCTACCGCCCGGCGTGGACGCCGGCAGCTTTTCCCCCGGCGTCGACGGCTCCGCCATCCGCGCGCGGCACGGCCTGACGGGACGTCCGGTGGTGGTGTGCGTATCCCGGCTGGTGCCGCGCAAGGGCCAGGACGTGCTGATCCGCGCGATGCCGGCCGTGCTCGAACAGGTGCCGGACGCGGCGCTGCTGATGGTCGGCAAGGGGCCGTACCACGCTCGGCTCACCGAGCTTGCGAAACGGGTGGGAGTCTCCGAGCAGGTGGTGCTGACCGGTGGCGTGCCGTTCGAGGAGCTGCCCCAGCACTTCGCCGCCGGGAACGTGTTCGCGATGCCGTGCCGGACCAGGCGGATGGGAATGGACGTCGAGGGCCTGGGCATCGTGTTCCTCGAAGCTTCGGCGTCCGGCCTGCCGGTGATCGCGGGGAACTCCGGCGGTGCTCCGGACGCGGTGCGCCCCGGTGTCACCGGCGAGGTCGTGAACGGCCGGGACGTGGCCGCGGTCGCGGCCGAGCTGGCGAGGCTGCTCAACGATGCCGACCGAGCCCGGACGATGGGCGCAGCCGGGCGCGACTGGGTCGAGACCTCCTGGGACTGGGACGCCAGGAGCGATCGGCTGGCCGAGCTGCTGCGGCTGTAGCGGCGCCAGCTCAGTCCTTTCGCGGCCCGGAGTACAGCGCGGCGATCTCGGCCGCGCACTCGGCCATCACGACGTTGCGCTTGAGCTTGAGCGAGGGCGTCAGCTGGCCGGTCTCCTCGGTCCAGTCGGCACCGAGGATGGTGAACTTCTTGATCGCCTCGGCGCGCGAGACGGCCTTGTTCGCGTCGTCCACCGCGCTCTGGATCTCGGCGAGCAGCGCTGGGTCCTCGGCCAGCTCCGCCATCGGGGTGTCCGCGGGCTTGCCGTTCTTCTCCAGCCAGGTCGGCAGCGCCTCGGGGTCGACGGTGATCAGGGCGGCGATGAAGGGCTGCTGGTCGCCGACGACGAGGCACTGGCTGATCAGCCAGTGCGCCCTGATCCGGTCCTCGAGTACCGCGGGGGCGACGTTCTTGCCGGCGGCGGTGACGATGAGCTCCTTCTTGCGTCCGGTGATCGTGACGAAGCCGTCGTTGTCGATCTCGCCGATGTCGCCGGTGTGGAACCAGCGCTTGCCGTCGACCTGCTCCAGCGCCTCGGTGGTCGCCGCCTCGTTCTTCCAGTAGCCGTCGAACACCACGGGGCCGGCCAGCAGGATCTCGCCGTCGTCACCGATCTTGGCGCTCATTCCGGCGATGGGACGGCCGACCGAGCCGACCTTGATCTTCTCGGCGAGGTTCAGGCACGCGCCGGCGGTGGTCTCGGTGAGGCCGTAACCCTCGTAGATGGTGACGCCCATGCCCCGGAAGAAGTGGCCCAGCCTGGCGCCGAGGGGGGCGCCGCCGGAGATCGCCGCGGTGCACTGGGCGCCGAGTGCCGCGCGCAGCTTGGAGTAGACCAGCTTGTCGAACAGCGCGTGCTGCAGCTTCAGCGTCAGGCCGGGACCGTGCTGGTCCAGCGCCTCGGAGTAACGGATGGCGACGGCCTCCGCGCGGTCGAAGATGGGCCCCTTGCCGTCGGCGTGCGCGCGCTGCTTGGCGGTGTTGTAGACCTTCTCGAACACCCGTGGCACGCTGAGGACGAACGTCGGTTTGAACACGGCGAAGTCGGCGATGAGGTTCTTGATGTCGGCCGTGTGGCCCAGGGTGGTGGCGTTGGCGATGGCGCCCATCTCGATGGCCCGGCCGAAGACGTGGGCGATCGGCAGGAACAGCAGCGTCGAGCTGTCCTCGTTGAAGAGCTCCTTGAGACCGGCGGCGACCTCGGACACCTCGGCGAGGAAGTTGAGGTGGGTCAGCTGGCAGCCCTTGGGCCGGCCGGTGGTTCCGGAGGTGTAGATGATCGAGGCGAGGTCGAACTGCGCGGTCGCCGCGATCCGCTGGTGCACCGCCGCCTCGTCGATGCCGGCCCCGGCCGCGGTGAGCGTGCTGACCGCGCCGCCATCCAGCTCCCAGACGTCGATCAGCTCTGGCACCTCGGCTCGCACCTCGGCCACCAGAGCGGCGTGCGCGACACTCTCGATCACGAGCGAGCGCGCTCCGGAGTCGGACAGGATCCACTGCACCTGCTCGGCGGAGGAGGTCTCATAGATCGGCACCACGACGGCACCGGTGGCCAGGATCGCGAAGTCGAAGAGGGTCCACTCCCACCGGGTCTTGCTCATCAGGGCCACCCGGTCGCCCGGCTGCACGCCCGCGGCGATCAGGCCCTTGGCGACGGCGAGCACCCGGTCGGCGAACTCCCGCGTGGTGATCTCTGACCACCCCTGGCCATCGCGGATCTTCAGCGCCACCACGTCCGGCCGGGTGCGGGCATTGTCGAAGACGAACTGAGCCGCGCTGTTGAGGGCGGGCTTGCCTGCGCTCGGGATGGTCAACTCACGCACTCGCTTGTGCCTTTCGCAAGGGTTTCTGTCCGGAGTGGACGCCACCGGTCAGCCAGGCCTGCAGGAATGTTAGGCCTCACCGACATGTCATCCTGCCGCAATGCACCCGCAATTCCACCTGATCGACGAAACCTGGATCGCCGCGCCCCCGGCAACGGTCGCCGCCGCGGTCGCGGATGCGGCGAATTGGCCGGCATGGTGGCCGGGGCTGGAGCTGGCCGTGACCCGGGACCGCGGTGTCAAGGGCATGCAATGGGCGGCGCGGCCACGGGCCGGGGCCGCGCCGCTCGCGGGGTCGGTGGAGATCTGGCTGGAGCCGTTCTCCGACGGCGTGATCCTGCATCACTTCCTGCGGCTGGACCTGCTCCCGCCGGCGACGCTGTCGCGGCGCGGCCTCGGACGGCTGGAGCGGCGGTTGGCCTGGCACGCCAAGCGGGCGTTCTGGCAGCTCAAAGACGACCTGGAGAGATCGGCGGGTGCTGACCGCCGAGGGTGTTGAGGCGCTCGCGGACGATCGGACAGCGCCTGAGCGCGTCCCGCGACGGAGCTGTCGCGGCGCGGCGGTAGCCTTCGCCCATGGCCGATGAGTCAACGCAGTCGATCACCATCAGCGCGCCTCCGGCAGCGGTGATGGCCGTTATCGCCGACTTCGAGGCGTACCCCCAGTGGGCCGCCTCGGTGAAGTCGGCGCAGGTGACCGAGGCCGGAGCGGACGGCCGCGCCGACCGGGTGGCCTTCAAGATCGACGCGGGCGTGATCCGCGACGAGTACGAGCTGTCCTACGTCTGGAACGGCGACGAGAAGGTTTCCTGGATGCTGGTCAAGGGCCAGATGCAGCGGGCTCAGCGCGGCTCGTACTTGCTGCGCCCGACCGTCGACGGCACCGACGTGACGTACAACCTCTCCGTGGATCTGGCGATCCCGATGCTCGGCATGCTCAAGCGCAAGGCGGAGAAGGTCGTCATGGACACCGCGCTCAAGGAGCTGAAGAAGCGCGTCGAGAACAGCCCCGCGAGCGCCGGCTCGTGACCCGCGGCCAGCGCTGATACGGCCGCGAAGTTGCGGATAGTTCTCTTCACCGGCAAGGGCGGTGTCGGCAAGACCACCATGTCAGCCGCGACCGCGCTGCGGCTCGCCGACCGGGGCATGCGGACGCTGCTGCTGTCCACCGACGCGGCGCACTCGCTGTCCGACGCCCTCGACGTGCGGCTGACCGACGAGCCGGTGACCGTCGCGCCGGGCCTGGACGCGGTGCAGCTGGACATCCAGCGCCGGTTCGAAGGCGCCTGGAAGGAGCTCGAGAAATACCTGGTCAGCGTGCTCACCCAAGGCGGGATGGACCCGGTTTCTGCCGAGGAGTTGACCATGCTGCCCGGCGTCGACGAGGTGCTGGCGCTGCTTGCCGTGCGCGACTTCGCAGGCCGCGGGCAGTGGGACGCCCTGGTCCTCGACTGCGCCCCGACGGCCGAGACGCTCCGGTTGCTGGCGCTTCCTGACGCGCTCGGGTGGTACCTGCAGCGGGTCCTGCCGATGTACCGGGTACTCGCCCGTGGCGCTCGCCCGCTCGGCGCGCTGCTCGGCCGGGGCGCCGCCGTGCCACCCGACGCGGTGTTCGAGGCCGTCGCCGCGCTGGCCGCCGACCTGGCCTCGGTCCGCGAGCTGCTGACCGACCACCGGACCACCTCGATCCGGCTTGTACTCACCCCTGAGGCGGTGGTGCTCGCGGAGGCGCGGCGGACGTTCACGGCGCTCGCCCTGTACGGCTACCAGCTGGACGAGGTGGTCGCCAACCGGGTCTTCCCGCGGTCGGCGGAGGCCTCGCCATGGCAACAGGGCTGGATCGAGGCCCAGGCAGAGCACCTGGCCGCTATCGAGGACTCCTTCGCCGGCCTGCCGGTGCGGACGGCCAGCTATCTGGCGGCTGAGCCGGTCGGCTGCGCGGCGCTGCGGGCGGTCGCCACCGAGCTGTACGGCGAGCGGGTCCAGAGTTCTGGGGCAGAGAGTGGAAACGGTGCCGCGGAGGACGTCGATCCACTGGCTGAGGTCGAGCCGGCGGAGCTGTTGTCGGTCACCACCGTGTCGCCGTCAGCGGCCGGGGACGATGAGCCGCGGTTCCTGCTCACCCTCGCGCTGCCGCTGGCCTCGAGCGGGGACGTGCGGGCCAGCCGCAGCGGGGACGACCTCATTGTCACGGTGGCCGGTCACCGCCGAATACTGGCGTTGCCGAGCGCGCTGCGCCGTTGCGCCGTCTTGGACGGCTCGGTCACCGACGGCCGTCTCACCCTCCGGTTTCGTCCCGACCCTCGATATTGGCGGCCCACATGAGCGAGCATCCCGGATACCGCGACGGCAGCTGGGAACCGCCCGGCCCGCTCGCCGACGAGGCGGCCAGGCTGGTCGGCGCCGCGCAGGACTGGTGGCACCGCACCCCCGGGGGTGCCCGGCCGGACGGCGGCGGGAGGGGTTCTCCCGGCAACGCGACGGGTTCTCCCGGCATCGCGACCGGCGCCTCCGAGTGCTGCTGGTGCCCGGTGTGCCAGGCGATCGCCACGGTCCGTGGCGATCGACCGGACATTCTGGAGCGGCTGGCCGAGACCCAGGCCGCGGTGACCGGGCTGCTCCGCGCGCTGGCCGACACGACGGCTGCCGGACGCGCATCCCGCCCGGCCGATCAGGCCCAGGAGAGCGGTCCTCGTGCGCCGCGGGTCCAGGAGATCATCCTGGACAGCGACAGCGACAGCGACAGCGACAGCGACAGCGACAGCGACAGCGACAGCGACAGCGACACCGACACTCCCGAGCCGGGTCCCGGTTCGGACTCCACGACCGCGGACGACGCGGCAGACCCTGAACAGGACGGGAACTGATGTCTCTGGCAATCGGTGTCGATATCGGCGGCACCAAGGTCGCCGCCGGGGTGGTGGACGACGAGGGCCGGGTGCTGGACTCCACCCGCCGGCCAACCCCCGGCAATGACGTCGCCCAGACCGAGGCCGTCATCGCCGAGGTGGTGGCCGAGCTGTCCGGCCGGCACGAGGTGACCGCGGTCGGGATCGGAGCCGCCGGTTGGATCGCGAACGACCACGCCACCGTGCTGTTCTCACCGCACCTGGCGTGGCGCAACGAACCGCTGCGCGACGCCCTGGCCGAGGTGATCGGCGTTCCGGTCGTGGTCGAGAACGACGCCAATGCCGCGGCCTGGGCGGAGTACCGCTACGGCGCCGCCCGGGACTCCCGGGTCAGCGTGATGGTGACCATGGGCACCGGCATCGGCGGCGGACTGGTGTTCAGCGGCATCCTCTACCGCGGCGCGAACGGCGTCGGCTGCGAGTACGGCCACATGAGCGTCGTGCCGGACGGCCGGCGCTGCGCCTGCGGCAACCGGGGCTGCTGGGAGATGTACGCCTCCGGAACCGCGCTGGCCCGGGACGCCCGCGAGCTCGCGGCCATCGCGCCGGTCAGTGCCCACCGGCTGATGACGCTGGCGAACGGGGACGTCGACCAGCTCACCGGCCAACTGGTCACCCAGGCCGCCCGCGAGGGTGATCCCGCGGCGGTGGAGATCTACACCCAGATGGGGCGCTGGCTCGGCCGCGGCCTGGCCAACCTCGCGGCGGTGATCGATCCGACGGTGTTCGTGATCGGGGGCGGGGTGTCCGAAGCCGGTGACCTGCTGCTCGGACCGGCACGGCAGAGCTTCGCCGAGAGCCTGACCGGACGCGGATTCCGCCCGGCGGCCGACATCCGGCTCGCTGAGCTGGGACCCGAGGCGGGCCTCGTCGGCGCGGCCGATCTGGCGCGCCGCAGGCACTGAACCGCCGCCGCCGCGATGGTTGCCGGCCAGGCTGCCAAAATGCAGGGGTGACCCTCGTGAAGCTGCTCTCGTACAACGTCCGTTCCCTGCGCGACGACACCACGGCGCTGGCGCGGGTGATGCGGCAGGTGGCTCCGGATGTGGCGATCATCCAGGAGGCCCCGAGGTTTCTGCGCTGGCGGTCCCAGTGCGCGGCGCTGGCCCGCCGGGCAGGCCTGGTGGTCGTCACCGGCGGCCGGGCCACCGGTGCCAACCTGGTGCTGTCCTCGCTCGCCGTCGACGTGGTCGCCACGCACGAGATCGGCTTCTCCCCGGACCAGAACCTGCACCACCGGGGCGGCGCGCTGGCGGTACTGAGGCTGTCGGGCACCGAGTTCGCGGTCGCCGGCACCCACCTGGACCTGATCGAGTCGCCCCGGCTGCGCCATCTCGACGAACTCGCCGAGCACGCCGCGACGGCGGTTCCGGCGGGTGTCCCACTGATCGTCGGCGGGGACCTGAACGCGCTGCCCGGCTCGGCCACCTGGCGGCGGCTGGAGCGCTTCGGCCCGGACGCGTTCGCCACCGTCACGGCCGCGGTCACCGATCCGGCCGGCGATTCCGGCTACACGTACTCCAGCACCGACCCGGTGCGTCGCATCGACGCCCTGTTCGCCGACCCGCGGGCGGTTCCGGTATCGGCCGAGGTGCTCAGTTCCGACGACGTCCGGATCGCCTCGGACCACCGGCCGCTGGTCGTCGAGTTCGACATCGGCTGACCGGCCGCTTGACCGGCAGGCACCGTCCAGCACGGCGGTGGCCCCTTCGCGTGCCAGCACGACTGGCCCGACTACAGGAGATGATCGACGCATGTGCGCGGCCTGCGGTATCCCGACCCACCTCCTCGAGGCCGGCGCCATGCCCGTCACCGATCAGCCGGCGACGACCAGGGCGGCGACGACCAGGGCGGCAAGCCGCAGCCGGACGGCGACCCAGCAGGCGGTGGCGGCCCCGCGCAAGTTCGCCGCCCTGCACAACCGCGACTGCCGGCCGTACCTGTGCGGTGCCGCCCTGGCCATGATGGCCGACAACATCGAGCACGTGATCACGTACTGGGTGCTGTGGCAGAAGTTCCACTCACCCGCCCTGACCGGATTCCAGGTGATCAGCCACTGGGTACCGTTCTTGCTGTTCTCCGTGTATTTCGGATCGCTGGCGGACCGGCACGACTGCCGCCGGCTCATCCAGGCGGCGCAGGCGCTGTTCATGGCCGTGTCCGCCGCCTGGGGAATCCTGTTCTTCACCGACTCCCTGCACATGTGGCAGGCCTGCGTCCTGCTCGTGCTGCACGGGTGCGCCGGTTCGCTGTGGGCGCCCGGCGAACAGCTGATGCTGCACGACTTCGTCGGGCGCGAGGACCTGCCCAGCGCGGTCCGGCTCAATGCCACCTTCCGCAGCCTCGGCATCCTGTTCGGCCCGGTCGTCGGCTCGGCGCTGCTGCTGGGCCTGGGAGCCACCGCGGGCATCTTCGCCAACATCGCGTTCTACCTGCCGCTGACGCTGTTCCTGTTCCGCACGAGGTTCACCGGCCACACCCGCGACCACGGCGTCACCCGGCCGCGGCTGGGCGTCCTGGACTCGCTGCGCGTGTTCCGTGAGGTGCGCACCAACCACACCATGGTGAGCATGATCGTGCTGGCCGGGCTCGGATCGTTCTTCGTGGGCGCGTCGCTGCAGTCGTCCATGCCGATCTTCGCCCACGACCTCGGAGCGGGCAGCGCGGGTCTCACCTACGGCGTGCTGCTGTTCGCCAACGGTGCCGGGGGCGTGATCGGCGGCATCCTGCTCGAGGCGACCGGACGCATCAAGCCGAACGTGCTGGCCGCGGTGGTCAGCACCGCCGGGTACGGAGTGACGAGCCTGCTCTTCGCCGTCACCACCAGCTACCCACTGGCGGTGCTGATGCTGGTCATCGGGGGCGTGGCCAACCTGGCCGCGATGTCGGTGGGACAGACCGTGGTGCAGCTGCTCGCCCCCGCCGCCGACCGGGGCCGGATCATCGGCCTCTACGGCGTGTCCGCCAGCGGCTTGCGGGCCGGCAGCGGCTTCACCGTCGGGCTGCTCGGCGCCGCGATCGGCGTGCACTGGTCACTCGGGCTCAGCGCCACCGCGCTCTGCCTGGGAACCCTCGCCGCCGGGACGTACGCGTTCCGCGGCAGGGACCGCGTACCCGCCGTGGACTGAGGATGGGACAGTGCCCGCCGGCAGCCTCCAGCACCGTCGCCGACCGCGGGTTGCCGGCGGCGAAGTAGGCGTTCCCGTTGTCCAGCCAGGTCTGCCACTCCTGCCGGGCGGCGTCGTCCCGCTTCGCCCAGCGCCGCGCCCGGACCTCCCGCGGCACGTCCGGAACGACGGGGTGTGGCAGCATCTACCGGACGGACGGGCTGAGTCCGCGCGCGACAGGGCATGATGGCGAGGACCCTGAGATGAGAGGAACGACGCGCCATGACTGCCTCCATACCAGCCCTCGTCGAACCACTCGTCCTTCGCTGGGCCCGGGAATCCGTGGGGCTGACCCCGCTCGCGGCGGCACGCAAACTGGGTGTCCCGGATGATCGGGTCGATCTGTGGGAGCAGGGACAAGCCCAGCCGACTGTCTCGCAGCTTCGCAAGGCCGCAGCCGTCTACAAGCGCCCACTTGGGGTTTTCTTCCTCGCTCAACCGCCCCAGGACTTCGACGCCATGCGTGACTTCCGCCGCCACGTCGATGCGACCGGTGGTCAGTGGTCACCCGAGCTGCACGGCGAGTACCGGCGAGCCCAATTGCAACGCGAGAACGCACTCGAACTCTTCGAACTCGAGGACGACCAGCCGCCGACGGCGTGGCGGATCGACGACCTGCCGCCAGACGATCCCGAGGCCGCCGGGGCGCTCGCGCGAGCTCGGCTGCTCGCTCACGCCGTCGTCCCGCTGCCCTCGGGAGTCGGCACCTCCTACGACCACCTCAACGCCTGGACCGCGGCATTGGAGGAAGCCGGAGTTCTCGTCCTCGCAACCTCGCGAGGTGGTGTCTCGCCGAGCGAGATGCGCGCCTTCTCGCTCTACTTCGACGAACTCCCGATCATCGTCGCCAACGGCGCTGACGGAGCGCGCGGCCGACTGTTCTCGATGCTGCACGAGTACGCCCATCTCATCCTGCACACCGCGGGCTTGTGCGACACCGTCACCGACGCCCGCGCCACAACCCCGGACCGCGAGCTCGAGGCCCGCTGCAACGCCATCGCCGCCGCCATCCTCATGCCCGCCGGCAACGTCCTCGCCCAACCCCTCGTCGCAGCCCGCGCACACCGACCGGAGGACTGGACCTACGACGACCTGCGCGCCGCCGCAGCCCCGTTCGGGGTGAGTGCCGAGGCGTTCCTGCGCCGACTCGCCACGCTCGCGCGAACAACCCAGACGTTCTACCAACGCCGCCGCGCGGAGTTCCTCGCCGCCTACGAGGCTGACGAGGAGCGAACGAAGGCGAGCGGAGGGAACTGGTACCGCAACACCGCCCGAGACCTGGGCAAGGGATACGTCCGACGGATCGCTGACGCCTACCGCCGGCGTGTGATCGACAGCTACACCGCAGCGTCCTACCTCAATGTGAAGGTCGACCAGATTCCGCGACTGGCCCAGGAAGCGTCGCTGCAGGTGTCGGCACAGCGATGACGTTCTTCTCCTTCGACACCAGCTCCGTTTGAACGGCCGACGCGACCTACTCCCACCAGTCGTGTTTCGCTCGGTATGGCTGAATGTCGAAGCCGCCATCGCGTCGGGCGACGTGCGGTCGATCGATGTCGTGCGCGATGAACTGTCCAAGCGCGACGACGAGGTCCACGCCTGGGCCAGAACGCAGGGAGTTCTGTTCGTGCCCCTCGACGAGGCAGTCCAACGCGCAACGCGCGAGGTGCTCGCATCCCATCCCAAGCTCATGGGACGCGGCGGCGATCGCAACGCGGCCGACCCGTTCGTCATCGGCCTCGCCATGGCTCGAGGTGGTGTGGTCGTCACCGAGGAGACAATGAGCGGCAACCTGGCCAACAAGCCGCGGATCCCGGACGTCTGCCAGGCCCTCGGGGTTCCGTGGACCAACCTCGTCGGCTTCCTCCAGCAGGGTTACTCCTACTGAGCTGTGGCCCAACGACATCAGCTACTCGGATCAGGCCTGCGCAGCAGGCCCACCACGTCCCACAGCGTGGCCGCCGGCATGCTCACACATCCAGACGCATTCGTGCCCGTCGTCGGGGGTGCAACTGCCAGGTCCAAAGTTGCCAAGGAGATTGGCCGCTACGGCACCTTGAAGCTGATCCGCGATATCGACGACCGACTCGGCATACTCACGGCCGAGCTCGAAGCCGCCATCGGCGCCGAAATACCAGTCCGCGGCCTTATCGGCATAGCCGTGTCGTTCCTCGCCGTCTTCGCCGCCGCGTTACAACAGGATCAGTGTCGGGGCGTCGTCTATAGTCGCCGAGAAGTCTGCTTGCACCGCGGCCAACGCACGCTCGGTCTCCTCCCAGCCCGGTCCCAGGTCATTGATCCGCAGCGGCGGCAGATCGTCGAACTTCATCTGCGGCCACCCGAACGTCGCGTGTCGCCCAAGCTGCCGATCCTGGCCATGACGTGGTCGCCGGTCGGGCACACCCAGGATGCAACGCCTTCGACGGGTCGCGCCGAAAGGCCTCGATCATGCTCCGGGCATGCGGGCCAGACCGTCCACACCTCGTCGATCACATGATCGCGAAGGTTTTCTGCGACCTCGCAGGTCGCCTCCGGCGCGCGCAGCGAGTTCATCGCCGGAGTCTGATAGTTACCGTTGAACGACACGATGAGGAGGTCGTCCTCCCGGCGGACATCGATGTTCGGCGAAGCGATCTTCGTCGTCGTGCGAATGTCGGCAGCGACGAGGTCTGCCGCCTCGCGGGCCATCGTCAATTCCCGCGCCTGCCAGATCTCTGACAACGCGTCCGCAGGCACCGGGCCGTGCTCCTCGAACACCTCGCGGAAGAACTCCATCGCACCCACGGCCAGCTGGCCTGTGTCATCGTCCTGAGCGATCGACTCGACCCACTCCTTGAAGTCCTGCGTCATGAATTGATCATCCAGCACGGTCGCCGAGTATTTCCGCTTCACGTGAACGGCATGCCGGTCACCCAGGCGAGCAGCGTCCCGGATGGGATCCCCGAGTGTGTTCAACAGGGCGAGTAGACGATGCAGCTACCGAATACTGCAACGAGATCGAACAAGACCGGCGCTCTGGCGGATGCCCGAAGCTACGCCCTTCCGGAGGCGGCGGGTCAAGCCGCGCCGATAGCATCGCACGGTGACGCACCCCCCGCTGGAACCGTTCGCCCACGGCATGCTACCGGTCGCGCACGACAACGAAATCTACTGGGAAACCTCAGGCAATCCCGATGGTGAACCGCTGATCTACCTGCACGGTGGGCCCGGAGGCGGCCTCGGCGCGGGCGGCTACCGGCGGCGGGCCGACCCGTCTCGATACTTGATCGTCGGTATCGACCAGCGTGGTTGCGGCCGTAGTCGCCCACTGGTCACCGACGACGTCGCCAACCTGCGCCACAACACGACTCAAGCACTCATCAGTGACATCGAGGCGGTGCGCGAGCACTTGGGCGTTGAGCGCTGGGTGCTACAAGGCGTCTCGTGGGGATCGACTCTGGCGTTGGCTTACGCGCAAGCGAATCCCGATCGGGTGCGCGCGATCGTGCTCGTCGCCGTGACAACCAGCAGCCGTGACGAAATCGAGTGGATCACCAACGGCGTCGGACGGATCTTTCCCGAGGCCTGGCAGCGTTTCGCCGACGCATCCGGACAGCGACCGGGGGAGCGCGTGATCGACGCCTACGCGCGCCGCCTCGCCGACCCGAACTCCGACCCGGACGACCGCGAGCAAGCCGCCGTCGATTGGGACGAGTGGGAGTCGCAGCACATTCGCCTCGACCCACTGTGGACCCCCGACGCGCGACATGACGACCCGGCCGTTCGTCGCGTATTCGCCACACTGGTCACGCACTATTGGTCGCACGACGGATTCCTCGTCGGTCCCGACACGATTGCCAACCAAGTCGAGCGCATTGCGCACATCCCCGGCACACTCATACACGGCCGCCACGATGTCAGCGGACCGGTGATCACCGCATGGCGGCTGCATCAACGGTGGCCAGCGAGCCACTTGGCCGTCATCGAGTCCGAGGGGCATGGCGGCGTTGAATCGATGGCGGAGATGGCCCGCGCCACCGACACGCTGAGCGGGTCAAGATGACCCCGAAGTTCCGCATGGGCAGCAGCTCGCCCCGGTCAGCCACCGCGACTGAATGTCGTTCCCGGACCGTCCTCGTCAACGCCTGGCTCAGGGCAAGGACGGACCCGCGCGGCGGACGCCACTGGCGGCGTCGACCGTCCCTCGACCCGTTTGCCTCAGGCGGCGCGGGCGCCGCTCAGGCGGCGGCGAGCTCCACGCCGCGGACGGCGCTCAGCCAGCGCTCCAGGGGCAGCGAGCCGGGCCGGCCGGCCGCGATCCCGGCGTGCAGCAAGATGGCGTAGGACGTCCGGGAGAGTTCACCCACCTGGGGCCGGGCCCGAAAAGCGTCGCGCTCGTCCTCGCCGAAGTCGGCCGGATCGTTGCCGGTGATCCGGCACCACGCGAGAAAGACCGTGTCCTGAGCTGTCAGCATGATCAGCACCTCCGGCCTCCACGATCGGGGGCGGATGCGTCCTGGCAGCCACCGCAAGATGACCGCCAGGCGAACGTTCGCGAACGGAATCCGCTAGACCACGGCTCCGTCGTCGTCGGACTCGTCCCGGGGTTCCGGCCGGAGCCGGAATATCAGCATGCCGATACCGAACAGCACCAGGACGACGCCCAGCGGGAACTGCACATCCGAGCCGAGTCCGAGCTGGTAGCCGAAGGCGATCACGATGATCCCGACCAGAGTGACCAGCGCGGCCACCGCGGTAGGCAGCGCCGGACGGGGAAGCGGCGGGGGCGGCGGCGGCACGTAGTGCTCCACCTCGTCCACGGAGTCCTGCGGTGCGGGTCCCATGGCGTGCACGGCCGGTGACGTCGGCGGGTCGAACAGCGGCCGGTCCTCGTCCTGCATGCCGGCGATGATCGCGGCGAAGGCGGCGTCGGTGTCGATGCCCGCGAGCGGGTCCGGCGGCGGTGGTTCCCGACGGTCGCGGTAGCGGTGCTGGGAGACCTCGATGCCGAGTTCGGTGGCGATCTCGGTCAGCACCTTGCGGGCCTCAGCGATCTGGTCGGCCGCGACGTACAGCCGGTCCGCGGTCACCGGGTCGTTGGCCGGCGTCGGCTCGACGTAGGCAGGCACGTCCCGCAGGCCTAGGACGTCGAGCAGGTGATCGGCCAACCGCGGGTCGACGTCGGCGACGGGCGCGAACGCCTCCGAGTCCAGGCCGTTGTCACGGCGGCCCCGATGCGAGGGCAGCGTCACGTCGTCAGTTCCCGACGCCGGGACGGGCGTGCTGCCGGATGAAGTCGAGCGTGCCGGTGAAGATCTGCTCGGCGTCGTTGTCCATGGTCGCGACGTGATAGCTGTTGGTGAGCGCCACCTCGGTCACCGTCGTGCCGGTCGCCCCGGCGTGCAACAGCCTGCCGGAGAGGGCATCGACCACGTGGTCCTCGGTGGAGTGGAAGTAGAGGATCGGCGCCCGCACCTCGGGCAGGTCCGGCACCACCACCTTCCACAGGTCCTGCAACGAGACCAAGGCCTTCAGGGGAATCCGGTCATAGCCCAGCTCGGCGACGCCCGGCCTCTTGATGTCGCTGGCTATACCCGGACGTGACGGCACCGCCCACGCGAGGTAGCGGGCGAATCGGGCGTCCTTGCGCAGGGTGCCGTACGCCGGATTCACCAGCACCAGGCCGACGATCTTCTCACCCAGATCCTCGGCGAGCTTGGTGACCAGGGTGGCGCCCATCGACAGGCCGCACGCGAAGACCGTGTCGCAGCGCTCGGCGAGCTCGTCGTAGGCACGCCTGATCTCGGCGTACCAGTCGGGCCACCGGGTGTCGTTCAGCTCCTGCCAGCTGGTCCCGTGACCCGGCAGCCGGGGAAGCCGCACGCTGTGGCCCGCGGCGGCCAGGTGCTCGGCCCACGGCCGCATGCTCAGCGGCGCGCCGGTGAACCCGTGGCTGACGACCACGCCGATCCGGCCGGCCGCCCCGTCGCCGTCGGAGGCGAAGGGCTGGGCGCCCTCGAGGATTGGCACGCAGGGTCTCCTTCTGTGGTCTCAGTCGTCCATCATGCCGTGGTCGGGTGGCTCCTGGCGAGTGCCGCCTCCGGCCGTGCCACCGCGGCGCGCGGGCCGGGCGCCATGATTGTCGCGACGTCGAGTCGAGGCTAGGGTTTCAGCCACGGAACAGATCCAGCGGAGCAACGTCCATCGTCCCCCGATCAGGCTCGGTCAGGCTTGGAGGCCTTTAGGTGCTGTATTGGTTCCTGAAGTTCTTCGGACTCGGCCCGTGGCTGAAGGCCATCTGGCGCCCGTACGTCGAGGGCGCCGAGAACCTGCCCCAGACCGGCGGCGCGATCCTCGCCAGCAACCACCTCTCCTTCTGCGACTCGTTCTTCATGCCGCTGATGGTGCGGCGCCGGGTCACCTTTCTGGCCAAGGCGGAGTACTTCACCACGCCGGGGCTCAAAGGGATGCTGTCGCGGGCGTTCTTCTCGGGTATCGGCCAGGTTCCGATCGATCGGGACGACGCCGATGCCGCCAAGGGCGCGCTGACCGCCGGGGTGCGGATCCTGCGCAGGGGCGACCTGCTCGGCATCTACCCCGAGGGCACCCGGTCCCCGGACGGCCGGCTGTACAAGGGGAAGACCGGTGTGGCGCGGATGGCGCTCGAGGCCGGCGTGCCGGTCGTCCCGGTCGTGATGATCGACACCGAGAAGACCATGCCGACCGGTCGCAAGCTTCCGCACCTGCGTCCCCGGCCGGGCATCCGGTTCGGAAAGCCGCTGGACTTCTCCCGCTACGAGGGCCTGGCCGGTGACCGGTTCGTGGAACGGTCGATGACGGATGAGGTCATGTACGAGCTGATGCAGCTGTCGGGCCAGGAGTACGTCGACGTGTACGCGTCGAAGATGAAGCTGCTGCTCGGAGCCAACCTCGGCTTCGGTGCCAGGCAGGGCATCGGCCACGCGGACGCTGTCGGCGCGACCTCCGACGAGCGCGTTCCGGTCGAGCGCGCGGGCTGAAGCGGGCGCTGGCGGAGTGCGGTATTTCTACGACTGCGAGTTCATCGAGGACGGCACCACCATCTCGCTGGTGTCCATCGGGTTCGTCGACGAGAACGGCCGGGAGTTCTACGCGGTGTCGACCGAGTTCGACCCGACCCGGGCCATCGACTGGGTGAAGCGGCACGTGCTCAACCAGCTGCCCTCGCCGGCCGACCCGGCCTGGCGCTCGCGGGCGCGGATTCGTGACGACCTGCTGGAGTACCTGCTGGCGCCCGGTGAGCCGATCGAGCTGTGGGCCTGGATGGCCAGTTACGACCACGTCGCGCTCGCCCAGCTCTGGGGTGACATGCGGGCGTTGCCGCGCCAGCTCCCGCGCTTCACCCACGAGCTGCGCCAGCTCTGGGAGTTCTCCGGGTCGCCGCCGCTGCCGGCCGCCGGCTCGGACGCCCACGACGCGGTGGCCGACGCCCGGCACAACCTCGCCCGGTGGCGGGTGATCACCCAGACCTCGGCCGTCGGCTGAGCGGGAGCCTCGCTAAGCTGCCGCTCGACAACGCCGTCAACTGGTTCGTCCTCTTTGTGTTTCCTCGAAAGGACTGCGTTCATGCGTATCGGTGTACTGACCGGCGGCGGGGACTGCCCGGGCCTCAATGCGGTCATCCGGGCTGTCGTGCGTAAGGGGGTCGGCGTCTACGGCTACGAGTTCGTCGGCTTCCGCGACGGCTGGAAGGGACCCCTGGAGGGGATGACCCAGGAGCTCGGCATCGCCGAAGTACGCGGCATCCTGCCCCGTGGCGGAACGATCCTGGGATCCTCGCGCACCAACCCGTTCAAGATCGACGGCGGCGTCGACCGCATCCGCGAGAACCTGCACTCCCTCGGCGTGGACGCCCTCGTCGCCATCGGCGGCGAGGACACCCTGGGCGTGGCGACGAAGCTGCACGAGCTCGGCGTCAACGTGGTGGGCGTGCCGAAGACCATCGACAACGACCTCAACGCCACGGACTACACGTTCGGCTTCGACACCGCGGTCAACATCGCGATGGAGGCCATCGACCGGCTGCACACCACTGCCGAGTCCCACCACCGCGCGCTGATCGTCGAGGTGATGGGACGGCACGCGGGCTGGATCGCGCTGCATGCCGGGCTTGCCGGCGGTGCCAACGTGATCCTGATCCCCGAGCAGCGCTTCTCGATCGAGCGGGTTTGTGCTTACGTAGAAAGCCGATTTGAGTCCCACTACGCCCCGATCATCGTCATCGCCGAGGGCGCCATGCCGCTGGAGGGCGAGATGTCGACCCTCGACAAGGGCGTGGACGCCTTCGGTCACGCCCGCCTCGGCGGGATCGGTGACTGGCTGGCTTCTGAGATCGAGAGCCGGACCGGCAAGGAGGCGCGAACCACGGTGCTCGGGCACATCCAGCGCGGCGGCACGCCGACCGCCTTCGACCGGGTGCTGGCGACCCGGTTCGGCCTGCACGCCATCGACGCGGTGAACGCCGGTGACTTCGGCAAGATGGTGGCGCTGCGCAGTACCGACATCGTCACGGTGCCGCTGGCGGATGCGACCACGGTGCTCAAGACCGTCCCGCCGGAGTTCTACAGCGAGGCGGAGGTCTTCTTCGGCTGATCGTCGCGGGCGGTGGCGGTGCTCGCCGCACGCGCCACCGCCCGTGCGGGCGTTCGGCCGACGCCGGGCCGCCGGTAGGATCGGCCCCGTGACCGCGACGCTTGACAGTCCTTCTGATTCGGCCGACCTGAACCTGGACGCTTGGCGGACGTTGACGGCGGCGCAGCAGCCGAACTGGCCGGACCCTCAGGTATTGCGCGAGGTCGCCTCGACGCTGGCGCAGCTGCCGCCGCTGGTCGTGGCCACCGAGGTCGACGCGTTGACGGCGCGGCTGGCGCAGGTGGCCAGAGGAGAGGCGTTCCTGCTGCAGGGCGGTGACTGTGCCGAGACCTTCCTGACCTCGACGCAGGCCGACATTGCCGGCAAGGTGCGGGTGCTGCTGCAGATGGCCGTCGTCCTGACCTACGGCGCGTCGATGCCGGTGGTGAAGGTCGGCCGGATGGCGGGCCAGTACGCCAAGCCCCGCTCGACCGAGCTGGACGCCTTCGGCCTGCCGTCCTACCGCGGTGACATGGTCAACGAGCTCCACGGTGACGCCGCCGCCCGGACGCCCGACCCGCGCCGGATCCTGAAGGCCTACTCCACGGCCGCGTCGACGCTGAACCTACTGCGTGCCTACGCCGGGGGAGGTCTGGCGTCGCTGGAGAAGGTGCACGCCTGGAACACCGCGTTCGCCCGCAGCACCGAGACAGGTGCGCGCTACGAGCAGCTCGCCGCCGAGATCGACCGCGCCGTACGGTTCATGCGCGCCTGCGGCGTCAACGACACCGTCCTCGAGGGCGTCGAGCTCTACGTCAGCCACGAGGCGCTGATCCTGGAGTACGAGCGCGGCCTCACCCGGCTCGAGAACAACCGGGCTTATGACCTGTCCGGCCACTTCGTGTGGGTGGGGGAGCGAACCCGCCAGATGGACGGCGCGCACCTGGACTTCGTGTCCCGGATCGCGAACCCGATCGGGGTGAAGCTCGGGCCGACCACCACGCCGGAGTTCGCCGCCGAACTCGTCGAGCGGCTGGACCCGGACGGCATTCCCGGCCGGCTCACGCTGATCAGCCGGATGAGTAACTTCCGGGTGCGCGACGCCCTGCCGGCGATCGTCGAGAAGGTGCGCTCGACCGGGCATCTCGTCGTGTGGCAGTGCGACCCGATGCACGGCAACACCGAAGAGACCTCCGACGGGGTCAAGACCCGGCACCTGGACCGCATCATCGACGAGGTGGACGGGTTCTTCGACGTGCACGCCGAGCTGGGGACGCATCCCGGTGGCCTGCACGTCGAGCTCACCGGCGAGGACGTCACCGAGTGCATCGGCGGCACCGCCGACCTGACGGCCGCCGACCTCGGCCGGCGTTACGAGACGGCCTGTGACCCCAGGCTGAACATCGAGCAATCACTGGAACTGGCGTTCCGGGTGGCCGAGCGGCTGGTGGCCGACCGCCGCCGCCGCGAGCAGGCCAACCCGCGGTAGCCCTCTCCCTCGAGAAACGGATTCCCAGCATGAGCGTTCTTGACCTTCGCAGCGACACCGTCACCCGGCCGTCTCAGGCGATGCGGACCGCGATGGCCGAGGCCGAGGTCGGTGACGACGTCTACGGCGACGACCCCACCGTCAACGCCCTCGAGCGCGAGGTGGCCGAGCTGCTCGGCTACGAGGCGGGGCTGTTCACCCCGTCCGGTTCGATGGCGAACCAGCTGGGCCTGCGGCTGCTGGTGAAGCCGGGCGAGGAGCTGGTCTGTGACCGGGCCGCGCACGTCGTGCGAGCCGAGCTGGGTGCGGCGGCGGTGTTCTCGGGCATCACCACCCGGACGTGGGACGCCCCGGCCGGCCTGCTCGACCCGGCCGACGTCGAGGCGATCATCACCCCCAACGCCGGGCCGCACCTGGTGTCCACCACGGCCATCGCCATCGAGAACACCCACAACTTCGGTGGCGGAACCGTCCAGCCGCTCGAGGCGGTGCGCGCGGTGCAGCAGCTGGCCCGCGAGCACGGCATCGGCCTGCACCTGGACGGCGCCCGGCTGTGGAACGCCTCCGTCGCCTCCGGTGTGGCGCTGAACGAGCTGGCGGCAGGCTTCGACACGGTGTCGGTGTGCCTGTCCAAGGGCCTCGGCGCGCCGGTCGGCTCGGTGCTGGTCTCCTCGGCCGAGCGGATCGCGGCGGCCCGGATGTGGCGCAAGCGCTACGGCGGTGGCATGCGCCAGGTCGGCATTCTGGCCGCGGCGGGCAGTTTCGCCTTGCAGAACAACCTCAAGCGGCTCGCCGAGGACCATGACCGCGCCCAGCGGCTGGCAGCGGCGTTGGGGCTGGACCCGTCCCGGACGCCGACGAACATCGTGGTCGTCACGGTCGACAACGCCCGCGCGATCGCCGTGGCGGCGGCCGAGCAGGGCTTGCTGGTGTCAGCGCTCGGCCCGACGTTCCTGCGAATGGTCACCCACCTCGACGTGGACGACGACGGCATCGACCGGGCGATCGAGATCCTGCGGCCGCTAGTTCGCGGCTGAGGCCCGCTGGGCGCGGTCCGCGTTCGCCATGTCACTCACCGAGATCCACGATCCCGTGCTGTTGGCCGTCCCGGTCTTTCTGGTGTTCCTTGCGCTCGAGATCATCGCGATCCACGTCCTGCACCACGACCAGTTCAGCCTCGGTGAGCAGACCGACGCGGTGCGCGGTTACAGTCCGGCCGACACTCGGACCAGCCTGCTGATGGGCGTCGGCTACTCGGTGGTCAACCTGTTTTGGCGGCTGGTCGTACTGGTGGTCTACGCCGCGCTGTACGAGCTGACGCCGCTGCGGCTGAGCCCGCACGCCTGGTGGACCTGGGGAATCGTGTTCTTCGCCGATGACCTGGCCTATTACGGCTTTCACCGCGCCTCGCACCGGATCCGATTCTTCTGGGCGGGCCACATCGTGCACCACTCGTCGACGCACTACAACTTCTCCACGGCGCTGCGGCAGAAGTGGACACCGATGCTGACGCTGCCGTTCTGGATGCCGCTGGCGCTGATCGGGATTCCACCCTGGGTCATCTTCACCGCGATGGCGTGGAGCCTGGCGTACCAGTTCTTCCTGCACACCGAGAAGATCGCGACGATGCCGGGCTGGTTCGAGGCGGTGTTCAACACCCCGTCGCACCACCGGGTGCACCACGGCAGTGACGTCGACTACCTCGACGTCAACTACGCCGGCATCCTGATCATCTGGGACCGGCTGTTCGGCAGCTTCGTGCCCGAGACGCACCGGCCGACGTACGGGCTGACCAAGAACATCGACACCGCCAACCCGTTCAAGGTCGCGTTCGGGGAGTTCGTGAACATCGGCCGGGACGTGCGCCGCGCCCCGGGCGTGCGGGCGAAGCTCGGGCACGTCTTCGGCCCACCCGGCTGGCAGCCACGACTGGCGGCGCTCGATCCGACGCAGCCCGGCCTCGCCGAGCTGACGCCCGTGCGCCGGAGCTGAACGTCCCGGCTTATCGAATTCAGCCGGCTCGGTGCGCGGCGGACGTCCGGCCCAGCAGCGCCGGCAGGGTGGCCACCACCTTCGCCAGCTCGTCCAGCGACTCGCCCGTCAACGCCTGGGCACCGTCGACCAGGGCAACCTCCGGGTGCGGGTGCACGTCGACCATGACCCCGTCGGCACCGGCCGCTATCCCGGCCCGGGCCAGCGGCACCACGAGATCGCGGCGCCCGGCGGCATGGGACGGGTCGACGATGATCGGCAGGTGCGACATGCGCTGCATCATCGGCACCGCGGACACGTCGAACATGTTGCGGATGGACGGCTCGTAGCTGCGGATACCCCGCTCGCACAGCACGATGTCGAGGTTGCCGCGCTGGGCCACGTACTCCGCCGCCATCAGCCATTCCTCGTAGGTCGCCGACAATCCGCGCTTGATCATCACCGGCTTGCCGATGCTGCCGACGGCCTGGAGCAGGCCGAAGTTCTGCATATTGCGGGTGCCGATCTGCAGCATGTCGGCGTACTCGGCGACGTCGTCGATGTCCTTGACGTCGAGTACCTCGGTGACCACCGGCAATCCGGTGACCTCGCGTACTTCGGCCAGGATGCGGAGGCCATCCAGGGCCAGACCCTGAAAGGCGTACGGCGAGCTGCGCGGCTTGTAGGCCCCGCCCCGCAGCAGCGTGGCACCGGCGCGCTTGGCCAGTTGGGCCGATTCCAGAGTCTGCTCCGGCGTCTCGACAGCGCACGGACCGGCGATCAGCGTGAAGGTGTCCGGTCCAATCGGGACGCCGCCGACCCGGATGGTGGTGCGCTTGGTGTGGTTGTCCGCCGATACCAGCTTGTACGGCGCGGTGATCCGCTTCGTATCGGCCACGCCGGGCAGCCCGGACGCGTCGATCGACTCGAGCACGGCCTCGGAACCGACCACCCCGATGATCGTCCGGGTGACGCCCCGGCTGACGAAGGCCTGGCCCTCGTGGGTGTTCACATGCGCCACCACGGCGTCGATGTCGGACTCGGTCGCGGACGGGGTCATCACGATCACCATGGCATCAGCCTATAGATGTGGGATGGCGGGGCAGCTGGGCGCTGGCAGCGGTTGCTCGGTAGGTCCAGCCCGCCGGCCGGCGCTCAGAAGATGGTGAGCGTGACCGTCGAGCCGAGCGGCACCTCGTTGCCCGGCCGGGGGGACACCGACCAGACCTCGTGGAAGATCACCGCGTCCGCCAGCTTCTTGGTCGCCACCTTCAGACCGGCGGCTTCGAGCGCCGACGTCGCCTCGTCCACCGACTCACCGATGTGGATCTTCGGAATGGCAACGACCGGCGGTCCCTTCGAGACGACGAGCGTCACCACGCTGAACTTCGGCGCTGAGCCGTCGCCGGCCGGGTTCTGCCGGATCACCGAGCCCTGCGGCACCGAGGTGGAGAAGTCCTGGGTCACCTCGACCTTGAAGCCCGCCTCCGACAGCGTCGCGCTGGCATCGTCCTGGCCCCGGCCCGCGACATCGGGAACGGTGAGTACGGGCGGGCCGGTGGAGACGTACACGGTGACGACGGAATCCCGTCTCACCTTCGCCGCAGTGGAGGGGGCGGTGCGCAGTACCCGGCCAGAGGCCACCTTGCCGGTGCCGTCGGAGGTGTTGCTGCGCTTGAGCCGCACCGGTATGCCGCTGAACGCCTGCTCGGCCTGGTCGAACGGCTTGCCCGTGACGTCGGGCACCAGGAACCGCTCGGCGCCCTTGGACAGCACCAGCTCCACGCTCTTGCCGCCGAGCAGGTGCGCGCCCGCGTCCGGATGGGTCCCGAGGACGGTGCCGGCCGGCGCGGTCTCGGAGAACTCCAGGTCGATGTCCGGGCTCACCGCGAACCCAGCGGTCCGCAGCTGGGCGGTGGCGATGGCCTTGCTCTGCCCGTCCACGTGCGGCACCTGGTGGTAGCGCCCGACGGCGAGGTACCAGGCGCCGTAGCCGGTCAGCAGGCCGAGCACCAGGATCAGCACGACGAGGATGGTTGCCCGCCGGCGGGCCTTGCGGCGGCGGCTGGCGGGGCGCGATGGCGTCACCGGCTGGCCGTGCTGTTGACCGGCGAACTGCTGGGGCGCTGCCTGCTGACCACCGTACTGCTGGGCCGGCGGCTGCAGCCCCGGTTGCCGGTTCGGCGAGCGCGGTGGCTGCCAGCCGGGCGGCGGGGCATCGACGTCCTGGACGGCGGTGTGCTGGAACTCCTCCGCACCGTCGGGCGAATAGGTGGGCGCGGTGGTGGCGTTCGGACCCGGCCGGCCGGTAACGCGCCGGATCTGCTGGGTCTCCGCGGCGCTGGCACCCGACCGGGGGCTCGGCGGCACTGCCACGACCGGCAGCCCGAGGTCGATCCGGGCGTCGTGCAGCTCGGCCAGGAACGCGCCGGCGTCCAGCGGCCGGCCGGACGGTTCACGGCTGGTCGCCCGCAGCACCACCTCGTCGAGCTGGCGCGGTATGCCCGGGCGACGGCTGGACGGCGGCGGCACGTCGGAGTTCACATGCTGGTACGCGACCGCCATCGCGCTGTCGCCGACGTACGGGGCGGAGCCGGTGAGCAGCTCGAACAGCACGACGCCCGCGGCGTACACGTCCGAGCGCGCGTCGGCGGACCCGCGTGCGATCTGCTCCGGGGGGCAGTACGCGACGGTGCCCATCATGAGGCCGGTGCGGGTACTGCTGGCATCGGCCTCGATGGCACGGGCGAGGCCGAAGTCCGCGACCTTCACGACCCCGTCGTCGGACAGCAGGATGTTCTCCGGCTTGACGTCGCGGTGCACCAGGCCGGCCCGGTGCGCCGCAGCCAGGGCGCCGAGCACCGGCTCGAGGATGGACACCGCCTCGGCGGGGGTCAGCACGCCCCGCTCGCGGAGCAGGTCCCGCAGCGTCCGGCCGCGGACCAGTTCCATGACCAGGAAGACGTGCCCGGCGTCGGCGCCCTGGTCGTACACGGCCACGGCATTGAGATGTGACAGCCGGGCCGCGACCCGGGCCTCGCGGGCGAAGCGGTCGGCGAAGGCGGGGTCGGTGGACAGCGCGGCCGACATGACCTTGACCGCCACCGGGCGGTCAAGGCGCTCATCCACCGCGCTGTAGACGGTCGACATGCCACCGCGGGCAAGACGCTCCAGCACCCGGTAGCGACCTTCTAGAACACGGCCGACGATCCGATCTCCAGCGGCCGTTTGCACGCCGCCGATTCTAGGTCGCTCCGGTAGCCCGCGTTGTCCGGCGCACCGCGCACCGGAGCGCCAGTAGGGTTGGCTCATGCTCGGCGCTTCGAACTCCCGCCCGCGGATCGAGTTCATCGCCGACGACGAGCATCCCGGCGGAACCATGCTGGTGATGGACGACGTCCGGCAGTCCTATGTCGACATCAACGACCCCAGCTACCTCGACTTCGAGTACGTCCAGTACTTCGCGAGCGTGCTCGCCACCCTGCCCGACGGCCCGCTGGCGGTGACCCACATCGGCGGCGGGGGCCTGACCATGCCGCGCTACCTGCAGGTGAGCCGGCCGGGCTCTCCACAGATCGTGCTGGAGCCGGACGAGGAGCTGACCGTGCTGGTCCGCGAGCGGCTGCCGCTGCCGCGCAACCACCGTATCCGGGTCCGACCGGTGGACGGGCGCACCGGGATCGCCCAGCTCGGCGAGGCCAGTGCCGACCTGGTGATCCTGGACGCCTACGCCGACGGGCGGGTTCCGGCGGCGCTCACCACTTCTGAGTTCTTCGCCGAGGTGTCCCGGGTGCTCAAGGGCGACGGGGTGCTGCTGGCGAACCTCGTGGACGATCCGGGGCTGGCCTACATCCGGCGCGTGATCGCCGGGCTGCGGGCCGTCTTCGGCGAGGTGCTGCTCGTCGGGGCGTCCGACGTCCTCAGGGGCCGCCGGTTCGGCAATGTCGTGCTCGCAGCGTCGGCCAAGCCCTTCGACGTCGACGAGCTGCGCCGCCAGATAGCCCGGCAGCCGTTTCCGGCCGGCGTGCGCGACGGCGTCCAGCTGGCCGCGAAGTTCGGCACCGGCCAGCCGTGGACGGACGCTGACTCCGCGCAATCGCCGGAGCCTGCCCGGGACGGCTGGCGGATCAGGTGACCGAGTGCGGGCATGGCAGGCTGGATGTCATGCCTGACACCACCGAACCCGTTCTCGACCTGATTTCGTTGCCCGAGTCGGCGGAGCTGCTCGCCGTCCCGATCACCAGGGTTCACCAGCTCATCAAGGACGGCCAGCTCGTCGTCACGCTGGACGACAAGGGACGCCGCAAGCTGCCGCGCATCTTCGTGGCCGGCGGCACGGTGCTGAAGGGGCTGCCCGGTGTGATCACCCTGCTCCGCGACGGCGGCTACAACGACGCTGAGGTGGTGGATTGGCTGCTGCGCGCCGACGACACCCTGCCTGGTACGCCGGCGCAGGCGCTCGCCGAGAACCGTGGCACCGAAGTGAAGCGCCGCGCCCAGGCCGCTGCGTTCTGACGCCGGCCGAACCGTTGACGCTCGGTTACGCGGCCCGGACGAAGCGCGCCCCGAGCGAAGCGGCCCTGAGCCCGTGCGGCACCTGACCTATCTCGCGGTACTGGCCGGCTGCCTGCTCGGCACCGCTCCGCTGGAGCTGGTGCTCAGGACGCGGGTGTACACGCGCTGGCGGCGGCTGGTGCTGGCCCTCGTCCCTGGCTTCCTGCTCGGCGCGGCCTGGGACGTGTACGCGGTGGGGCGCCACCAGTGGAGCTTCGACTGGAGCTACCTGGCAGGCGTGCGACTGGGTGGATTGCCGTTGGAGGAGCTGCTGTTCTTCGTCGTCGTACCGGTCTGCGCGGTCCTTACGCTCGAGGCGGTCCGCCGCTGCCGCCCGAACTGGCTGATCGGCGACGAGCCGTCCGCGCCACCGGATCGTCCATGACCTACACCGAACTGGTGCTCGTGGCAGTGGCCGCGGCGGTGGTCTGCGACGAGCTGGTGCTGCGGACCAGGCTGCTTCGGCGGCGGGTGTTCTGGGCGGCGTACGTGATCCTGTTCTGCTTTCAGCTGCTGGTCAACGGGGTGCTGACCGGGCTGCGCATCGTGCGGTACGAGCCGTCGACGATCATCGGGGTCCGGCTGGCGTACGCACCCATCGAGGACCTGGGTTTCGGCTTCGCCCTGATCCTGCTGACCCTCTCATGCTGGGTAGCGCTGGGGCGCCGATCCGACTAGCGCCGGGGCGCCGATCCGACTAGCGCCGGGGTGGGCGCTGCACCACCGGCCCCAGCAGCGCGCGGGCGGCGAGCGCGGCCGCGAGGACCGCCGGCAGGTAGGCAGCGGCCTCGAGGCTCGAGCCCATCGGACGGGTCAGCAGGGTCAACGAGATGGAGGTGATCGCGATCCAGGCCACGTGCTTGGGCGCCACCAGGAACACGGCCCCGATGGTGAGCGCCCAGGTGAAGTACCACGGCTGGACGGCCGGACCCAGCACCACGACGCTGACCAGCGCCAGCGCGAGCAGCGGAATGGCCGCCCCGCGGCGGGCCCGGAACCAGAGCGCGATCAGCAGCAGGCCGCTGACCACCGAGCCGGCATCGCGGAAGTGCCGGACGGTCGCGTCCACCATCGTGCCGGCGTGCGCAGCCCCGATCGACGCGCGGTAGCCCACCGCCAGGATGGTGGGAATCGACATGAAGTTGATGACCGGAGCGCCGGAGCTGACCTGTTTCGTCCAGCCCAGCCCCACCCCGGCGATCAGGGAGACCAGTGCGAAGACCGGAGCGCCGACCGCCACCGTGGCGGCGCAGTGCCGGACCCAGTCACGAGGACGCAGACCGGCCCGGCCGGTCAGGTAGACCGGTACCACGAACGCCACCGCGACGAGGCCTGGTGACTTGACCGCGGCGGACAGCGTCATCAGGGCGACGCCGCCCACCAGATGGCGCCAGTTCGCGCCCGGACGGGTGACCACCACCAGGCCGCACACGATCAGCGCCACCATCACGGCGTCGTTGTGCCCGCCGCCGACCGCGTGCACCAGTGTCAGCGGGTTGGCGACCGCGAGCCACAGAGCCAGGTCAGCCCGCTTTCCGCAGTGCCGGGCAAGGGTGGGCAGCAGCCGGGCGGTGAGAACGACCGCGCCGAAGGGCAGCAGGCGCAGCAGCAGGACGCTGATCAGGGCGTGGTCGCCGGTGAGCGTGGCCACCCACTTGGAGATGGCCACCCAGAGCGGGCCGTACGGCGAGGGAGTGTCGACCCACTTCCAGGCGACGTTGTCCAGGAACTTGCCCAGGTCCACGGTGGGCAGATCGGCGGGCGTGGTGGTGTACGGATCGAGGCCGTGCCGCGCCAGTTGTGCCTGGGCCGCGTAGCTGTAGAGGTCCGAACTGGCCAGCGGCATCCCGAACAGCAGTGGAACCATCCAGGTGATCAGCATCCTGCGCAGCAGCGACGGGGCGACCACCTCGGCGCCGATCTCGGTGTCGCCGTGGGTGGAGCCGGTCAGCAACAGCCGGCCGAGCACCAGCCAGGCGGTCACCAGCACCACCAGGCCGACGTAGTACAGCGCCAGCGCGGCGTGCAGTCCGGGCAGGCCCGCACGCAGCAGGCCGATGACGGGCAGGTGCCGGGTCGGGTCGTTGGCGGGCAGCGCGCCGGCTCCGAAGCTGCCGAGCGCGATCAGCACGGTGCCGAGCAGGCCGGCGTGGCTGATCCGCCGGACGTCCCAGCCGTCGACCGACCGGGCCAGCCACCGCAGCGACGCGTGCGCCTGCGGCGCCTGTTTCGCGTTGTGCTGCAGTCCGGCGGTCATTGCTCCATCGTGGCAGACGGGTGCGACAGGACAACCGGTTGACGCGCGAGCGCTCCTGCGGAACGCCGCCGGAAAGAGCGGCGGAGAGCCGCCAGAAAGACCGCTAGAAAGACCGGTGTGCGGCGGCCTGCGCCAGTCCGAGCAGTGCGCGAGCCGCGTCGGGAAGCACCAGGGGTTCGCTGTCGATCGCGGTAGCGGCGGCGGCCGCCCGGTCGGCGATCCGGCGCTCCACCCGATCGCGTGCCCCGGTGTCGACCAGGACCTCGCGCAGCCGCCGCACGCCGTCCGCGGTCAGCTCGGGATCGCCCACCCCGGCATCGACCACCCGCAGCTGCGCGGGGTCGGCCAGCTCGGCGGCAAGCGCCACCAGCAGCGTCCGTTTTCCCTCCCGCAGATCGTCACCGGCCGGCTTTCCGGTCAGGTCCGGATCCCCGAATACCCCGAGCAGATCGTCGCGCAGCTGGAATGCCTCGCCCAGGGCCTGGCCGTAGCTCGACAGCGAACCCAGCAGCCGATCAGGGCCGCCGGCAGCGGTCGCCCCGATCAGCAGTGGACGCTCGACGGTGTACTTGCTCGTCTTGAAGGCGATGATGCGCAGCGCCTCGTCCGGGTCGAAGGCTCCTCGACTCTGTGCCAGCACGTCCAGGAACTGGCCCGCGACCACTTCGGTTCGCATCAGGTCGAAGTGGTTGCCGGCGGCGCCGGCGCGGTCGGCGCCCAGACCCGCGATCGCGTCCCGGAACATCTCTTCCGACCACGACAGCAGCAGGTCGCCCAGCAGGATCGCGGCCGCGTCGCCGAAGCCCTCCGCAGGCCCGGGCCAACCGTGGTCCCGGTGCTGGCCGGCGAAGCGGACGTGGGCTGCCGGTTGGCCGCGCCGGGTGTCGGAGGAATCCAGCACGTCATCGTGGACCAGGGCGCAGGCCTGTAGCAGCTCCAGGCCGGCGGCGGCGCGGATCAGCTGCTCCTCGCCGGGCGCCCCGTCAGGCTGGACGCTGCGCCAGCCCCAGTACGCGAAGGTGGGCCGTAGCCGCTTGCCACCGCTCAGAACCGCCTGCCGCGCGGCGTCGGCAAGCATCGCCAGGTCGGAGTGCACGCCGGTCAGCACGGCGCGGTGCCGGTCCAGGAACCGGGACAGCTCGCGTTCGACGGACTCGATCAGAAGGGCGGACCGCGCTGAGGGGTCCAGACGCGCTTCCACGAACGCGGACATTACGCTTACGCCATGGCGCGCACCGTGAGGGACTGCTTCGCAGCGGGCAAGACCACTTTCTCGTTCGAGTTCTTCCCACCCAAGACGCCTGAGGACGACCGGCTGCTCTGGACGACCATCCGCGAACTCGAGTCACTGCGCCCGGACTTCGTCTCGGTGACGTACGGAGCGGGCGGTGCCACCCGCGACCACACCATCGAGATCACCGAGCACATCGCCAGCGACACCACCCTGCTGCCGGTGGCGCACCTGACGGCGGTGGGGCACTCGATCGGCGAACTCCGCTCGATCATCGGCCGGCTAGCCGACGCCGGCATCTCCAACGTCCTCGCGCTGCGGGGTGACCCGCCCGGCGACCCGATGGGGGAGTGGACGGCGCACGCCCAGGGCTTGCACTATGCCGGGGACCTGGTCGAGTTGATCCGCTCGCACGGTGACTTCACGGTCGGTGTGGCGGCGTTTCCGTACAAGCACCCCCGCTCGGCGTCGATCGAGGAGGACACCGCCCGGTTCGTCGAGAAGTGCCGCCGCGGCGCCGATTACGCGATCACGCAGATGTTCTTCGATCCGGACGCCTACCTTCGGCTCCGCGATCGGGTGGCGGCCGCCGGCTGCGACGCCCCGATCATCGCCGGCTTGATGCCGGTGACGAACATGGGGATCATCCAGCGGTCCGAGCAGTTCACCGGGGCGGCATTCCCGGCCGCGCTCGGCGCGCGGTTCGCGGCCATCGCGGAGGACCCCAAGGCCGTCCGGAAGCTGGGGATCGAAGAGACCTCCAAGCTCGCGCAGCGGCTGCTGGACGAGGGGACGTCGGGCATCCACTTCTACACACTCAACCGCTCCAAGGCCACCCGCGAGGTATGGGGCAACCTGATGTCTCAGCCGCTGGTGAGCAGCTAGCTGGTCGGACCAGCACTCGGTGCGGGCGCGAAGGGCAGCGTCGCGCCGAGGACGCCGAACGGCCGGTGGTCCCCGGGGAACATGTGCTTGCGGGCCAGATCGACGAACCCCAGCCGGCGGTAGAGCCGCCACGCCCGGTTCTCGCCTTCCGGAGTCGAGAGCACCATCGTCTGATGCCTGAGTCCGGTGGCCAGTGACCGCAGCACCTGCTCGCCCAGGCCTCGGCCCTGCGCGCTCGGCAGCACGTGCAGCTCAGAGAGCTCGAAGGCGTTGTGCAACCACTCGTCGGCGTTGCCGCCGATGGCCCGGTGGACCAGGTCGTGCCACCACTGTCCCGGCAGGCTGGTGTAGCCGTAGCCGAACGCCAGCATGGTGCCGTCGCCGTCCAGCGCGGCCCGACACCGGAACGAGTCGAGGGAGGCGTGCCGCAGCAGGTGCACGCCCCGCTGGCTGCCGCTGGACGGGGCATAGTCCATCGCGGCGACGTAGATCGCCATGGCCTCGTCCAGCCGGGCACGGACCTGGCTCGGGGCAACGTCGACAACTGTCACCGCGTGCGCGGGGATGCCCGTCTCGGTCGCGTCGTCCATGCCTTGCAGATTAGGCGACAGCGGCGATCGGCGTGCACGCCAGGGCGCTTGGCGGCGGCGGGGCTGACCGGGCGGGAGCCACGGGCGAAGTGGCTGCCGTACGGTGGCCGGGTGCGGATCAGGGCGGTGCTGCTGGTTCCCGCTGTCGTCGCGATGATCGGTCGGCCAGCACTGCTGGTCGGAGCGGCCGTACTGGCCGGTCCGGCCGTGCTCGGTGACCCGCTCGCCGCCGCGGCGACGTCCTCGGTGGCGTTCCGCTTCGCCGATCCGCGCATCGACGAGGCAAGCGGGCTGGCCGTGGGCGTCCGGTCGCCGGGCGTGGTCTACGTGCAGAACGACAGTGGTGACAGCGCCCGGTTCTTCGCCGTGGACGCCAGCACCGGCCGCACTGTGGCGGTCTGCCAGGTTCCGGATGCCCGCAACGTGGACTGGGAGGATCTTGCGACCGGCCCGGACGCCCGCCGCGTGCCGTCGGTCTGGCTGGGCGACATCGGGAACAACGACGAGTCCAGGACGAGCATCACGGTGTATCGGGTGGACGAGCCAGCAGTCGGCAGCGGGTCGGGCGCCAGTGGCTCGGGCGGCGATCTCGCAACCGGCCGACCGGACGTCTGGCGGCTGCGCTACCCGGACGGCCCGCACAATGCCGAGGCGCTCTTCGTCGACCCGCTCAGCCACCGGGTATACCTCGTCACCAAGTCGCTGTTCGGCCGGAGCGAGGTGTTCGAACTGCCCGCGGCACCAAGTGGTCCGGGAACGGCAACTCAGGCGCTCAGCAGGGTGGGATCCATCGACTTCGAGTTCACCGGGACGACTGGCGGTCCCAACCTGGTCGGTCAGCTCACGGCGACGGGGGCCTCGATGTCCGCCGACGGCAGCCGGCTGGTCGTGCGCACCTACACCGATGCCTACCTGTGGCCAGTTCGGGGTTCCGACGTGCCGGGGGCTCTGGCAGGTAAGCCGACCCGGACGCCGCTGCCCGAGCAGCCCTTGGGCGAGGGCATCGCCTTCGGTGGCCGGGGCTTGCTGATCGACACCGAGGGCGCGGGCTCGCCGGTCTACACCGTTGCGCTGCCGGCAGTGACGAAGCATCCACCAGCTGCCAGCAGTTCGGCGGCAGCACGGCCAACGCCCGGTGCCACTACTTCGCAGCCGAGGCCGGTATCCGCTGGCCACAACGGGGACAGGTCTCTCGGCTGGGCACTCGCGAGCTGCGCGGTCGTCGGTGCGGCTCTGGCCGGGTGGGGCATGCGCCGGGTGTCCAAGCGCCACTGACTCAGGTGTGCAGGCCGCACTCGGTCTTGTCGAGCCCGGCCCAGCGTCCCGCTCGGGCATCCTCGCCAGGAAGCAGCCGGCGGGTGCACGGACCGCAGCCGATGGAGCCGTAGCCATCGGACAGCAGCGGGTTCACCAGAATGCCGTTCTCGGCGATGTAGGCGTCCACCTGCTCGTCGGTCCAGGTAGCGATGGGATTGAGTTTCACCATATTGCGCTTGGCGTCCCACTCGACGACGCGTGCCCCGGCGCGGGTGGGGGAGTCCGCGCGACGGACACCCGATGCCCAGGCCCGGTACGGAGCCAGCGCCCGCTCCAGCGGCTCGACCTTGCGCATGGCGCAGCAGGCGCCGGGATCCCGGTCATGCAGCTTGGGGCCGAACTCGGCGTCCTGCTGGGCGACGGTCCTCAGCGGCAGCATTGTCCGGACGTTCACCGGAAGCACGGCCGAGACCGCGTCCCGCATGCCGATCGTCTCGGCGAAGTGGTAGCCGGTATCGAGAAAAACCACGTCGACGCCCGGCATCGCCCGCGAGGCGAGATGCGGCAACACCGCGTCGGCCATGGACGAGGTCACGCACCACTCGGTTCCGAACTGCTGCCGCGCCCACTCGAGAATCTCCAGCGCGGAGGCGTCCTCGTGCTCGTCGCCGGCACGTTCGGCCAAAGCCTGCAGGCTGGTCAGGTCAGTTCCGAGGCTCATCGGTGCTCCCTGTCTGTGGCTCAGTGGTCCAGTCCGCGGCGATGCCCACGTACTTGAGGGCGAACACCCTTTGACAGGCGCCACATCGCCACTGGCCGTGCGTTTCACCGAAGGGGCGAAGATCCTCGTCGGCGCAGTACGGACAATGGAACGGCGCGGCTCGCTCGGTCATTCCACGCGCCGGCTCACAGCAGCCAGTCCTCGTCTGCCCTGGTCACATAGCTGGCGAAGGACTCACCCTCGGCACGGCGGTCGAGGTAGCCGTTGAGGATCCGCTCGGCGTAGTCGGGAGCCTCGGCGGCAGTCACCTTCAGGCCACGGAACTTGCGGCCGAACGCGGCCTCTGTTCCGAGCTGGCCACCGAGGTGCACCTGGAACGCCTCCGCGTCGGCGAACGAGCCGTCGTCCTGCTTGACCTTCTGCACGATGCCCTTGAAGCCGATGTCGGCGGTCTGGAACCGGGCGCACGAGTTCGGGCAGCCGTTGACGTTGATGGTGATCGGGGTGTCGAAGTCAGGCATCCGCTGCTCCAGCTCCTTGCGGATGATCTCGGCGCGACCCTTGGTTTCGACCAGGGCGAGCTTGCAGAATTCGATTCCGGTGCAGGCGATCGTGCCGCGGTGGAACTTCGTGGGACGGGCGGACAGGCCGAGGGTCTCGAGCTCGTCCGCGACCGCTTCGGCATTCTCCGCAGGAACGTCCAGGATCACCAGGCCCTGCTGTGCCGTGGTGCGGATGCGCCCGCCACCGAGGGACTCCGCCAACTTCGCCACCCGGCTCAGCGCCGTGCCGCTGGTGCGGCCGGACGCTGTGGTGGCACCGACCGCGTACTGGCCGTCGCGCTGTTCGATGATGCCGATGTGGTCGCGGTGTGACGGGGACTTCTCGGGAGCGGGGCCGTCCGGCAGGGCGTGGCCGAGGTACTCCCGCTCCAGTACCTCACGGAACTTCTCGGGACCCCAGTCGGCGATCAGGAACTTCAGCCGGGCGTGGTTGCGCGAGCGGCGGTAGCCGTAGTCGCGGAAGATGCCGCAGACCCCGGCCCACACGTCGGCGACCTCGTCCGGTCGCACGAAGGCGCCGAGCCGCTGCGCGAACATCGGGTTGGTCGACAGCCCGCCGCCCACCCAGAGGTCGAAGCCGGCCGTGCCGTCGGCACCGGTGACGCCGACGAACGAGACATCGTTGATCTCGTGGTTCACGCAGTGCTGCGAGCAGCCGGAGATGGCCGTCTTGAACTTACGGGGCAGGTTCGAGAACGCGGGGTCACCCACGAATTTCGCTGCCGTCTCGCGCAGCACCGGACCGCCGTCGAGGACGCTGTCGGCGGCAACTCCCTCCAGCGGGCAGCTGAGCATCACCCGTGGGGTGTCACCGCACGCCTCGGTGGTGTCGAGGCCGACCGCTTCGAGCTTGTCCCAGATGGTCGGGACATCCTCGATCCGGATCCAGTGGTACTGGACGTTCTGGCGGTCGGTGATGTCGGCGACGTCGCGGCCATAGGTGGTCGAGATCTCACCGAGGACCCGCAGCTGCTCCGACGTCAGCTCGCCACCGTCGATGCGTACCCGCAGCATGAAGAACTTGTCCTCGAGTTCTTCGGGCTCCAGAACGGCCGTCCGGCCGCCGGGAATGCCCTGGGCGCGCTGGGTGTAGAGCCCGAACCAGCGGAAGCGGCCCCGCAGGTCACCGGGATCGATCCCGTCGAAACCGGTGTGCTGGTAGATGTCGATGATCCGCTGCTTGACGAGCAGGCCGTCGTTGTCGCGCTTGCTGCGCTCGTTCGGGTTGAGTGGCTCGCGGTATCCGAGCGCCCACTGACCCTGTCCTTTACCCGCTGCCATGCGCGGTTGATCCCTTCGAGATGTGCCAGATCGTGCTCGGGCGGTGGTGCGAAGGGCGCTCAACAGCCAGCGCCGGCCACCCGCTGCAAGTCGATGTGGCGGCGCGAAGTCAGCAGAAGGGGAGCTGGGCGCACGCTTCCATGGTTCCACACGATCACGATCACGGCTACGTCGAAGTCGGCGGCTACGGCCGGTCGGGATCGATGTCGTTGGTTCGGGACCGGCATCTGTGCCACACTCGAATCATGTTCGCCGTCACGCTCGTCGCACGCCTGCATGTGGATCTGCAGCGCGTCGTCAGCGCGGCCTGTCGGACCTTCTGACCGCGTTCCCCGGCCTGCTCGCGGCCGCCTCGAACGCACACCCCGCTGACGCAGCTCCCGCCGAGCTCCCGCCCGATCGACGGTGGCATGGGCGCGTCCGCATCGCCCGCCGACACTCAGGACGCGCACGCCATGACGGCTCAGACTCAGCCCCGCTCTCCCCAGGTAGGCACCGGCCACGGTGCGACGCTGTGGTTCACCGGCCTTCCCAGCGCCGGTAAGACCACGCTGGCGGAGGCGCTCGCGCTGCGGCTGCGCGCCGCCGGTCGTCCGGTCGAGATCCTCGACGGTGACGCGGTGCGCCCAGTGCTGTCTCCCGAGCTCGGGTACTCGCGCGCTGATCGCGACGCCAACGTCGCGCGGATCGGCTGGGTGGCCTCGCGGCTGGCTCGCAACGGCGTCCTCGTCCTGGCGTCCGTGGTGTCGCCGTTCGCCGCCGCCCGCGACGGTGTGCGTGCCTCCCATGCCGACGCCGGCACCCCGTTCCTGGAGATCCACGTCGCCACCCCCGTCCAGACCTGCGCCGAGCGCGACGTCAAGGGCCTCTACGCGCGCCAGCGGTCGGGCACGCTGGACGGCCTGACCGGCATCGACGGCGAGTACGAGCCGCCACCGAACGCGGACCTGCGCATCGACACCGCCGGCCGCTCGGTCGACGACGTGACCGACGACCTGATCTCGTTGTTGCAAAAGGAGAATCTGCTATGACGTCGCTGCTGTCGGTGGACTCGTTGGAACGGGCCTGGCTGACCGACCTCGAGGACGAGGCCATCCACATCATCCGCGAGGTGTTCGGGCAGTTCGAGCGTCCGGTGTTGCTGTTCTCCGGCGGCAAGGACTCGATCGTGATGCTGCACCTGGCGATGAAGGCGTTCTGGCCGTCCCGGCTGCCCTTTCCGTTGATGCATGTCGACACCGGGCACAACTTCGCCGAGGTGATCGACTACCGCGACCGCAAGGTCGCCGAGACGGGCGTCAAGCTCGTGGTCGCCAGCGTGCAGGAGGCGATCGAGGACGGAAGGGTGACCGAGTCACCGGGCGGCATCCGCAATCCGTTGCAGACGATTCCGCTGCTCGACGGCATCGCCTCGAACCGCTTCGACGCCGTGCTCGGGGGCGCCCGCCGGGACGAGGAGAAGGCCCGCGCGAAGGAGCGGGTGTTCTCGGTGCGCGACGACTTCGGTCAGTGGGACCCGCGCAATCAGCGCCCGGAGCTGTGGGATCTGTACAACGGCAGGCACCGCACGGGCGAGCACGTCCGAGTGTTTCCGCTGTCGAACTGGACCGAGCTGGACATCTGGGCCTATATCGAGCGTGAGGGCATCGAGGTTCCCAGCATCTACTTCGCACACGAGCGGCCCGTCGTCCGGCGCGACGGAATGCTGCTTGCCGTGACCGAGTTCACGCCACCGCGCGAAGGCGAAACGGTCGAGACCCGGCAGGTGCGGTACCGCACCGTGGGGGACGCGACCTGCACCGGAGCGGTCGAGTCCGACGCCGCTGACGTCGCCGCGATCATCACCGAGACCGCCGCCAGCACCATTTCTGAGCGCGGCGCGACCCGGGCGGATGACCGGGCCAGCGAGGCCGCCATGGAAGATCGCAAACGTCAGGGTTACTTCTGATGCCGGGTGAATTGCTGCGCGTCGTCACGGCCGGATCGGTCGACGACGGCAAGTCCACGCTCGTCGGACGGCTGCTGCACGATGCGAAGGCCGTGCTCGCCGACCAGATGACCGCGGTAGAAACCGCCTCCGAGCGGCGTGGCTACGAGGGCGCCGATCTGGCGCTGCTGGTGGACGGCCTGCGCGCCGAGCGTGAGCAGGGCATCACGATCGATGTCGCGTACCGGTACTTCGCCACCGCGAGACGGACGTTCATCCTCGCCGACACACCGGGCCACGTGCAGTACACCCGGAACACGGTGACCGGCGCCTCCACCGCTGACGTCGCGGTCATCCTGGTCGACGCGCGCAGCGGTGTGGTCGAGCAGACCAAGCGGCACCTGGCGGTGACCTCGCTGCTGCGGGTGTCCGAGATCGTGCTGGCCGTGAACAAGATGGACCTGGTCGGGTACGCCGAGACGGTGTTCGACGCCATCGTGGGCGACTTCGCGGCCGCGGTATCCCAGCTGGGCCGGGCACACTTCACACCGATCCCGGTGGCGGCTCTCGCCGGTGACAACATTGTCGACAAGTCCGTCAACATGCCGTGGTTCAGCGGCGCGCCGCTGCTGGAGTACCTGGAAGAGGTCGAGCCGGCGGTCGTGCGCCAGTTGCCGGCCCGCTTTCCGGTGCAGGTCGTCATCCGCCCGCAGACGGCGCTCTACCCCGACTACCGCGGCTACGCCGGGCGGGTCGAGGCGGGCGTGCTGCGCAAGGGCGACAAGGTCCGCGTGCTGCCGTCGGGCCGGGTGTCCTCGGTGGAGGGCATCGACACCCCGGACGGCGAACTCGCCGAGGCCGCAGCAGGACGCTCGGTGACGGTCCGCCTCACCGACGACGTGGACATCGCCCGCGGCGACCTGATCGTGGCCGACGGCGACCCGCAGCCCGTCGCCACCCGGGAGCTTGCCGCCACGGTGTGCTGGCTGACCGACAAGCCGCTGCGCGCCGGGGACCGCTACCGGCTCAGGCACACCACCCGTGACATCCAAGCGGTGGTGGACGGCGTGCACTCGCGGTTGGACATCGCCACGGTGACGCCCGAGCCTGCCACCGAGCTCGGCCTCAACGACATCGGCGAGGTCCGGATCCGACTGGCCGAACCCGCCGTGGTGGACCCGTACCAGGTCAACCGATCCACCGGCGCCTTCCTGCTGGTCGACCCGTCCAGCGGCGCCACGGTAGCTGCCGGCATGGTCAGCTGACCGCCCTGCCGGCAGGAGTGGCAGCAGTAGCGGTCGCGGGCATCGGCCCCTCGGCGGCGCCGCGTTCCCGCGCTACGGAAGACTGCTGATGTGAGCGGTCTTCCTATTCTTCTCGATCTGGTGGGTCGTCAGGTCGTCATCGTCGGGGGCGGCGTGGTGGCGACCCGGCGGGCCAAGACGTTCGCCGAAGCCGGCGCGCGGGTAGTGGTGATCGCTCCGACCGTCACGGTCGAGCTGGCCGCGACGTCGGTGTCGGTGCACCCCCGCCCGTACCGCGCCGGGGATCTCGCTCAAGCCTGGCTCGCTGTCACCGCGACCGACGACAGTGCGGTGAACGCGGCGGTGGCCGAGGAAGCCGCCCAGGCCCGGATCTTCTGCGTGCGTGCCGATACCGCGTCCTCCGGGACGGCCCGGGTCCCCGCGATCCACAGCAGCGGGGACCTGACGATCTCGGTGAACGCCGGGGACGACCCGCGGCGGGCGGTCGAGCTGCGCAACCTGATCGCCTCATCGCTCGAGATCGGCGCGCTGTCGGCCAGGCCGGTCCGGCCTGCCGCCTCGGGCAGCGTCGCCCTGGTCGGCGGGGGTCCCGGTGATCCCGAGCTCATCACGGTGCGCGGCCGCCGGCTGCTGTTCGAGGCTGACGTCGTCGTCACCGACCGGCTCGCGCCGCGATCACTGCTGTCCGAGCTGGACCCGGGCGTCGAGATCATCGACTGTGGCAAGTCCGCGCACCGGCACAACCTCACCCAGGACGAGATCAACGCCGTGATCGTGGACCGGGCACAGCACGGCAAGCGCGTCGTGCGGCTCAAGGGCGGCGACCCGTTCGTGTTCGGACGGGGCAGTGAAGAGGCGGCTGTCTGCGTGGCGGCCGGCATCCCGGTTCAGGTGGTGCCCGGGATCACCTCCGCCATCGCCGCGCCGGCGGCGGCCGGTATCCCGGTGACCCACCGCGGCCTGGCCGCCGACTTCGCCGTGGTGTCGGGGCACCGCGACCCGGGGCGCGCCGAAGCCGGCTGGAACTGGCCGGAGCTGGCGGTCGGCCCGTCCACCCTGGTGCTGCTGATGAGCATGGACACCCTGGCGGGCATCGCCGCGGAGCTGATCGAGCACGGGCGTCCGGCGGACACCCCGGCCGCGGCCATCCACCGGGCGACCCTGCCGAACCAGCGGGTGGTGCGTGCTCCGCTCGGTGAGCTGGCAGCGGCGGTGCGCGAGGCCGGCCTGTCCGCCCCGTCGGTCGTGGTGATCGGCGCGGTCGCCGCGCTGGGCTGGGGCTGACTCAGCGGACTTCCGGAGTGCTCAGCGGGGTTCCGGAGTCAGTGGCCAGCAACCCGGTTGGGTGATCAGCGCGGCATTACTGTCAGAGGGTGCGCCTACGGTCGTGTCCATGAGGGATGTGACCCGGTCAGAGCCCACCCGGACGGACGCCGGCGGGCTCCCGTCCGACGAGCGCGCGGTCCAGTTGGAGCTGACCGGCTGCTGGCCGGACTCACGGCCGAAGAAGTCTCGCGGGCGCGCGTCCGCACGTGCTACTGTTCGAACAACCGTTCGATTACGAGCCGACGAGGCCCGTTCCGACCGGCCCCCGCTCGTCTCACGGCCCAGTGGCCCCGCTGACGAGGCGGTTTCCCGCAGAGGTCGCAGAGGTGAGGAGTACGCGATGACCAGTCCGGTACCCGGCAGCGTGGTGGCGCTGATATCCCAGGCGAAGAGCACCTGGGCTCAGGCTGTTCTCGAACCGGTCGCTGCCGAAAAGTATCGATCAGCGCATCTGGCTGCACTGCGAGCGGCTGCCGCGGTCCTCGCGCTGCGAGCCCGGCCGGCCGCGGCGGCGCGGCGGCGGCCCACCAGCGCGTGGGTACTGCTGGACGGGGTCGCTCCCGAACTGGCTGAGTGGTCTGCCTACTTCGCCGACAGCGCCAACCGGCGGGCGGTCATCGAGGCGGGCTCCGTGACGGTCGTCTCTGACCGCGAGGCCGACGATCTGCTGCGGGCCGCCGGTGAATTCATCGCCATCGTCGAGCGAATGGTCGGCCTGCTGTCGCTCGGCGTTGCCAGTTGAGTGGCTCGCCGACGGCACCGTCGATCGAAGCACCGCTAGTGTTTGACCTCGTGGCAACCGACCTGCGAGGCCTGGCCGACGGCGATGTGCCGCGCGGGTTGTCCCCGCTGCTCTGGGCGAGCGTCTGTGCGATGGTGCGCGGGTACGCCGCGCCGCGAGTGCTCGACTGTGGCGGCGGTTCGGGCAGCCTGGCCGTTCCGCTGGCGGCTCGCGGAGCCCGGGTAACGGTTGTCGATGTCAGCATCGACGCGCTGTCCACCATGCTCCGCCGGGCGACCGAGGCCGGCGTGCGCGACAGTGTCACCGCCGTACAGGCAGAGGCCGAATCCATGGCGGAGTTGCTGCCGCCGACCGGATTCGACGTGGTGCTGGTGCACGGGGTGCTCGAGAGCGCCTCCAACCCCGGCCTCGCGCTGCAGCAGATCGGTGCCGTGCTGCGGCCCGCCGGGGTGGTGAGCGTCCTGGTCGCGAACCCGGTGGCCGCCGTGCTCGGGCGCGCCCTGGCGGGAGATGTCACGGGTGCTCTCGCCGCCTTCCACCGGTCGTCAGAAAACGCCTACGACCTGAATACCGTGCTCGGCCAGTGCGCCGCGGCGGGGCTCGAGGTCACTGCGGTCGAGGGCGTCGGCGTGTTCATCGAGCTCGTTCCCGGAGTGCAGCTCGAACGGGCCGGCTCGCTGGTGGCCCTGTCCGAGCTCGAAGCCGCGACTGCCGGACTGGCGCCCTATCGCGACATCGCCTCGCGGCTGCACATCGTCGCCCGTCCTGCCGGCACCGGCCAGTTGCCGCCCGCCGCGGTGAGCTAGCAAGGTCTGGCATCGTCATGGGACGCAGCGCGGACCTGCCCCGCTCCTCAGGCGAGATCGACGGTGACGACACCGGTTGCCACGTCCTGCACGTCGACATGGACGCGTTCTTCGCCAGTGTCGAGATCAGAGCCCGCCCGGAACTGCGCGGCCTGCCGGTCGCCGTCGGTGGGACCGAGGGCCGGGGCGTCGTCGCGGCGGCGTCGTACGAGGCCCGGGTGTTCGGGGTGCGCAGTGCCATGCCGATGGGCCAGGCGCTGCGGCTGTGCCCGCGGCTGGTGGTCATATCACCCGATCGCAAGGCCTACACCAGCACCTCTGCCGCCATCATGAAGATCTTCGCCGAATTCACACCCGTGATCGAGCCACTGTCCCTGGACGAAGCCTTCCTCGACGTCTCCGGGGCTGTGGGCCTGTTCGGCAGGCCGGCCGACATCGCCCGGCAGATCAGGCGGCGGGTGGCCGAGGATCAGCAGCTGACCTGTTCGGTAGGCGTTGCCACCATCAAGTCCGTTGCCAAGCTCGCTTCGGGAAGTTGCAAGCCGGATGGCCTCCGCGTGGTCAGCGCTGCCGGCCTGGCGGACTTCCTGAACCCGCTGCCGGTCACAGCCTTGTGGGGCGTTGGCAAGCGCACCGCGGAGCCGCTGCGCAGGCTGGGGATCCGCACGGTGGGGGAGCTGTCGGTCACCCCGCTGGACACCCTGCGCCGCGCGGTGGGCAACGCCACAGCGACCCACCTGTACGAACTGGCGAACGGCCGCGACGAGCGAGTGGTCAGCCCACGCGAAGAAGAGAAGTCGATCTCGACCGACCGGACGATGAATTCGGACCTGCTCACCGAGGATGACGTGGCGCGGGAATTGCTCCGAGGTGCCGGCGAGGTGGCCGAACGGCTGCGCCAGGCGGGACGGGTCGCGCGCACGGTGGGCATCAAGATCCGATTCGCGGATTTCACCACCCTCACCCGGGTACGGACGCTGGCCGAACCGACAGACGCCGCCGCGGTGGTGTACGCGGAGTCCCTGCAGCTCTATCGCGGCTTGAAGCTGGACAAGCCCCGGGTGCGGTTGGTCGGCGTGAAGGCCGAAAACCTGCGACCCGCCGGTGAAGCGACACAGCTGGCACTCGATCTCAGCGGTCCGGGGCCGGCGCGACGACCTTCCGGCGCGGCCGAGCATGCCATCGACGCGCTCGCCGCGAGGTTCGGAGAGTCGGTGGTGGGACCGGCCTCGCTGCTCCGTTCCAAGACCGCAGACACCCCGACGGGCGGATTGAACCGGCATGTGCCCCGGCGTCCCGCACAGTGACTATCGAAAGATGTAACGAATTGTCTCCAGCGATGTAGCAATCGTCGCGGACAACTTTCGCACTCACATTTCGACTCGTATGCTCAGGGTGTCTCCCTCTTCGGCCGCATGGCCAGTGGGGCAAAGAAACAGGCGTTGGCAATGGGCCAGTACGCAGTGACAGGGATGGGAGGGCATGATGCCGCTCTCCGAGCATGAGCAGAGACTTCTCAACGAAATAGAACAAGCCCTGTATGCCGAGGACCCCAAGTTCGCTTCCTCGGTGAGGTCAGCGCGGCCGCGAAGTCGCGCCCGCACGATGCTGGCCCTTTCGATTCTGGGGGTGGTCGTCGGCCTGGTGGTGGTTCTTGTCGGGCTCACCGCTCATCTGACGTTGCTGGGTGTCGTCGGATTCGTCCTGATCGTCGGCTCGTGCGTGGCCGGCGCCGGTGCATTGCGCGGACCGAAGCGCAACAGCGCGGCCTCGCTGGCCCACGATCCGCGCGGCGCGAAGTCGAACACGCTACGGACCAAGATGGAAGATCGGATGCGGCGCCGGTTCGACGAGAACTGACGCTCCCACCCGACGCCAAACGGATAGCTCGACCGAACGGTCCAGCCCGCGCTGGGCCGTTCGATCTCCTGTCCCCTTGACTCGCTCAACCGCGGCCGCCCGGCCGCTCAGGTGCCCTGGTCGCCTGCCGGGTGGATAGTCGCGCCTGCCGGATGGACCTGCCATTAGCTCAGCGGGACCAGCGGGAGTGCCTGCCGATCAGCGAGCGCGGAATCCAGCGGTGCACCAACCGCAGCCGCCGGTCCGTGCGGCGAGCCCAGCGGGACAACGCCTCGTCCAGCTCCGTGATCGACTTCGCCGGAATCTCGCCGCCGCGCCGGGCGCTGAACCGGTCCCGCTCCACCCGGGCGGCCAGTGCCGTCAGGGCGGCGTGCCCGCTCGCGTCCATCCCGTGACCGGACAGCCAGCCCGGCACCTGGCCCACCGTCACGGTGTCGGGCCACAGCGCCTCGCGGTCCGCGGCCGTCGCCGCGAGCTCCTGCCACAGTGTCTCCGGATTGCCGGTCGACCGTGCTCGATCGAGTCGCCTGCGTCGCTGGCGTCGCCGCAGCAGCCGCGGGCCGACCACGAGCGCTGCCAGCACCAGGATGAGCACCAGCACGGTGACCAGGACCCGCCACACCGGTGAGGAGGTCCGCGCGGCGACTGCCGCGACCGGCGCCGCGGTCTGCTCCGGGCGCGCCGCGGACGGCGCCATCGACTGGCCCCGGTTCGCGGTCGGCTCGGCGGTCTGGACCGGCGGGTCCACCGCGTGGGTGGCCCACGGCAGCGCGACGGCGCGGGCCGAGTCGGCACCCGCGAGCGGGGTGGGGTCGAACGGCACCCAACCGATCCCGTTGAAGAACACCTCGACCCACGAGTGCGCGTCCGAGGTGGTGACGGTGAAGACACCGTTGGCGTCCGGGGCGTGGTGGGTGTAGCCGATCACCACGCGCGCGGGCAGGCCGGCCTGGCGCATCAGCACCGCGGCGGCCGCGGCGTACTGCTGGCAGTACCCCGTCTTCTTGTCCAGAAAGGTCACCAGCGCGTTGCGGCCGTCATTGGGCGGTGCGTTCAGCGCGTAACTGAAGCCGTTCCGGGGATTGGTGAAGTAACTCGAGATGGCCCGGGCCTTGTCGTACGGCGTCCTCTCGCCGCCCGCGAGCCGGCTCGCGAGCTGGGCCACCTCGTCCGGTTGCGGGGGCAGGAACGTGAGCTGCGCCGCGAGCCCCGCGTCGACACCGCCGGTCCAGCGGGTGGCCGCCTCCAGCTGGGCCACCTTCGGCGCCGGCTGCTTAACGGTCTCGGTGTAGGTCATGCTCGGCTTCAACGAGACGCCGAAGGCACTGGACGTGCGGCTGTTCCAGCTGGCGGTGTCGGAGGGCGGTCCAAAGGCCGCGGGGTTGGCCAGGATCGGCAGCGTCGTCCCGCCGAGGGCGAGGATCGTGAACCGGGCGTTCATCGAGAACGCCGGCGTGCTGGTCGCCTGGGTGTCGTCGGACTGGGGACCGACCGGGTAGTGGCCGCTGCCCAGCGGGGTGATCGCGCGGGGGTCGTCGTACGTACGTCCGGACGGTCGCCAGCCGTCATTGGTGAACATGTCGTCCACTTCTTGGCGGATGTAGAACGGATCGCTGCCACGGGTGACCTGCACCCGGAACAGGTCCACCGGAGTCGGCCGCTGCAGCGATCCGCGCAGCGACGCCAGGCTGTTGAGCACGATCTGACCGCTGCCGCCCTGGCCGGAGCCCGCGCCGTTGTGGTGCGCCGCCCGGGCGAGCACGTTCACCGAGGCCGACGGCAGCACCGCCGGAACGATCAGGGCGGCGACCACTCCGGTCACCGCCATCCGCCGGGCGCCGCCGAGCCGGCCGCCGGAGCCGTCGACGGACGGCCCCCAGGCACGGTCCTGCAACCGGGTTCCGGCAAGCATGATGAGCAGGAATCCCAGCGCCGCGGCCGCGAACCAGATCGGGTTCGAGGCCCTGGACGACGTCGCGGACGCAACCACGAGCACCTCGAGGAGTGGCGCGGAGGCGAGCAGTGGATGCCGGAGCAGGATCGCCAGCACATCGGTCAGCACCGCCAGCGCGACCAGCGCCGCCGCGACCAGGAGCCGTAGAGCCTGGGTCGAGGCCAGCGGGGCATGCTGGCTCCGCACCGTGTCACGGGCGGTGCGGACCAGGTCCGAGAGGTCCCCGAACGAGCTGCCGGTGGGAAGCACGCCCAGAGCCAGGTGTTGTGGCACGAAGACCCAGAGCAGCATCAGCAGCGAGGCCGCCAGGCCCACCGCGCTGTGCCACCAGCGCGGGGCTGTGCGGGATCGTGCCAGCGCGACGATCGCCAGGTACGGCAGCGCACAGCCGATGCTGACGGTCAGCCAGGACCAGTCCGTGAACACCGAGCGCAACGGCAGGGTGGTGAGCAGCATGCCGAGCGCCACCGTGCCGGTGACGGCGGGCAGCGAGGCGTCGAGTCCGTTGCTGCTTCCGGCCGGCCGGACGCCGCGAGAGGTGGGGGCGAGCGTCGGCGCGGTCATCGCAGCACCGCCGGTCGGGTCGTCAGGAGCGTGGGCCACAGCTCGACCAGCTCGTCGCCGGCCTCCACCGGCAGCACCCGCCACCCGCTGGCGCGCAGGGAGTCTGCCGTGCTGCGCCACGCGGTCTCCGACAGCGCGTCACGGCCGCCGGCCGCCCAGGTCCAGGGGCGCAGCAGCAGCGCCACCGCCGACCCGGGCAGCTGCGGCTTGACCAGCAGTTCGCCGACGGAGCTCTTGGGCGTGGCCGCGAGGATCGCGAACACCGACGACTCCCGGCCGAGGCCGGTGAGCGCGGTGACCAGCGGCTGGACATCCGCCCGGAGCGCGGGCCTGACCTCCGCGGCCAGGTCCAGGATCGCCGCGGCGTCATCGTGGGCTACCTGGCCGCCGCCGGTGACGACCGCGACCCGCCGGCCCCGTTCGGCCAGGTGCCGGCCGATGCTCGCGGCGGCGGTGACGGCCCACTCGAAGGCCGCCGACTCGGCGTCGAGGGCACCCGCCGAACCCCCGCCGCCGGGGTAGATTCCGCCGCCGACGGGATAGGCGCCGACTCGGGTGTCCAGCAGCACCAGGCTCTCGCCGTGCCAGGGCCGTTCCTCCTGCCGCACCATCAGGCCGCCGGAGCGGGCGGTGCTGCGCCAGTGGATCTTGCGCAGGTCGTCGCCGTGCCGGTACTCCCGGACGGAGGCGTCGTCGGAACCGCCGGCACCTACCGAGTGGCTCATCGTCGCGGCACCGTCGCGCCAGGCCATCGGCAACGGCAGTGCCGGCAACGGAACCGTCTCGGGCCGCACGATCAGCTCGGCCGTGTCGGTGGAGCGGGACTCCGCGGTGATCAGGCCGAACGGGTCGCTCGCCACCACCGTGGTCGGGCCGACGGCGTACCGGCCGCGAGGAAGTGCGGGCAGCGGATAGGCGACCGTGCGATGCTGGCGACCGCGCACCCCGGCGACGCTGAAGCGCAGCGGACGGCCGCGGGGAACGGTCTCGGTGACCCGGAGCGGCCCGGTACCGAAGGGCTGCGGATTGCTCAGCACCACCCGTACCTCGGCCCGCTCGCCGCGGACGACTCGGGCGGAACTCACGCTGTGGCCGACCCGCAGTCCGGACCGCGCCTGGCGCACCGCCCACCACGCCGGCAGCGGTAGGACCAGCAGCAGCACGCCGAGACGTTGAAGATCCTGCACGCCGAGTGCCAGCCCCGTCAGCACCGAGATGACGCCGACCGCGATGAACGTCCGGCCGCGGCTGGTGAGCGACACCCGCGTCGTCGCGACGGACGCCGCGTCGTCGGAGCCTTGCCCCGCGGACTGCTTAGCTGCCATGAACTGTCCTCAACATCGAACTGTCCTCAACATGGACTGTCTGTATATGTGCGACTGCTATGTACGCGTGACTGCTGCTATATACGTGCGCCGGCCACCGGGATCGGCACCTTCGCCACGATCTCGGCCAGCAGGTTCTCGGGGGAGCGTCCGGCCACGATCGCGCTCGGGGCGAGCAGCAGCCGGTGGGCCAGCACCGGCGCCACCAGTCGCTGCACGTCGTCGGGCAGCACGAAGTCGCGCCCGGCGATGGCAGCCGCGGACTTGGCCGTCCGCAGCAGGTGCAGCGAGGCGCGAGGTGACGCGCCGAGGCGGATGTCGGAATGGTTGCGGGTGGCCTCGACCAGGCTGACCACGTAGTCCTTCACCGCCTCGACGACGTGGACGTTGCGCACCGTCTCGATCAGCGCCCGGATGTGCTCGGCGTCGGAGACGGTGGTGAGCGTGGTCAGCGGGTCGGCCGTCGTCTGGTCGCTGAGCATCGCGATCTCCGCGGCGCGGTCGGGATAGCCCAGCGACAGCTTCGCGGTGAACCGGTCGCGCTGTGCCTCGGGCAGGGCGTAGGTGCCCTCCATCTCGACCGGGTTCTGGGTGGCCAGCACCAGGAACGGCGCCTGCAGGACGTAGCGGGCGCCATCGACGGTGACCTGGCGCTCGGCCATGCATTCCAGCAGCGCGGCCTGGGTCTTCGGGGAGGCCCGGTTGATCTCGTCGCCGAGGACGATGTTGGCGAACACCGGCCCGGGCTTGAACTCGAAGTCGGTGGACTCGGAGTTGTAGATGCTGACCCCGGTGACATCGCTGGGAAGCAGATCCGGCGTGAACTGGATGCGGCGGACGGTGCAGTCGATGGAGCGGGCGAGCGCCTTGGCGAAGGTCGTCTTGCCGACGCCGGGCACGTCCTCGATGAGGAGATGCCCCTCGGCCAGCAGGACGGTCACGCCGAGGCGGATGACATCGTGCTTGCCGGCGACGACCTTCTCTATGTTGGCCACGATCCGTTCGGCCGCCGGCCCGACCTGGGCCACCGACAGCGTGGGTACGGCGTTGGACGGACTATGCCCGTTGGTCGACGGACGGTCGTGCGGCGTCGCGTCGCTCTGCGCTCCGGGTGCCGGCGATACATGTGTCACTGAGCGCATCCGTCCTGGTAATAGCTGTGGGCCGGGCCGTTCCCTGCTGAGGCTGCTCGCGGACGTCGCGGCGATCCGCCGGGGGCGGGACTCGTCCGGTGTTCGAGCGTTCAGCCGACTGCCGCTGTCGAGGGTAGTTGCCCATCGGCGACTCCGGACCAGCGAGCGCAAAAAGGCAGCAGCGGGAGGCTTGTCACCCCATTCCTCCCCACCGCTCGAAGGCCCCGGATTTGCTGCCATAGCGTCCCGAGACAGCGGCTCGCGAGGCGGTGTTTCGAATTGACGGTGGTGGACAGTGGGGTATGGTGGGCCGCAGTGGGGAACGCGTGAGCGGTCAGTCCAAACAGGGGGTGTCGGGTGTTCCTCGGAACGCACACCCCCCGCCTGGACGACAAGGGCCGACTCGCCCTTCCCGCGAAGTTCCGGAACGAGTTCGAAGGGGGCCTGGTGATCACCAAGGGTCAGGAGCGCTGCCTCTTCGTCTTTCCCATGGCCGAGTTCGCCCGGATCACCGACCTGCTCCGCTCCGCGCCGGTCACCCAGCGCAGCGTGCGGGACTTCAGCCGCGTCTTCTTCGCCAGCGCATCGCACGAGGTGCCGGACGCGCAGGGACGCATCACCGTGCCGCAGCCGCTGCGCGACTACGCCGGGCTGTCCAAGGACTGCGTCGTCATCGGCGCGAACAGCCGGGTCGAGGTGTGGGCCGCGGCGGCGTGGCAGAGCTACCTCGACGGCACCGAGGACTCGTTCTCCGACGCCGAGGAGGTCCTTCCCGGCCTTCTCTGACCATGGCTGCCGAGGCCGCTTCCGTGGTGTTCGTGCTGATCGGCCTCCTCCCGCCACCTCCGCTGTTCTCCTGACGCACTTCCCCGGCGCCAGGCACGCGGCGCAGGCCGGCGGGCGGGGACCAGTCCGCACGCCCATCAGAGCTCTGCGACAGCGCCACGCACGTTTTGCACCCGACCACCCGCCACGGCCGAGAAGTTCAGGAGCTCAGCATGGACGCACCGGACTTCCCGGTTCCGCCCGCTGCTGCTGTGCCCGGTGGATCGGTGCCTGGTGGATCGTTACCCGCGGGCCACGTGCCGGTGCTGCTCGACCGGGTGCTGGAACTGCTCCGCCCACCGTTGAGCCGGCCCGGGGCGGTGGTGGTGGACGCCACGCTCGGGCTCGGCGGCCACAGCGAGGCGCTGCTGGGCGCGCATCCGGCTGCCCGGCTGATCGGTCTGGACCGCGATCCCGAGGCGCTGCGGCGAAGCGCGGAGCGGCTTGCCGGCTTCGCCGATCGCACCGACCTGGTACATGCCGTGTACGACGAGTTGCCCGCGGTGCTCGATGACCTCGGCCTGCCGCGGGTCGACGCCATCCTGTTCGACCTCGGCGTGTCCTCGATGCAGCTGGACCTGGTCGAGCGCGGTTTCTCCTACGCGCAGGACGCGCCGTTGGACATGCGGATGAACGAGCAGGATCCGCTGACCGCCGAAGAGGTTGTGAACACGTACCCGGTGAACCGATTGGCTCAGGTACTGCGTGAATTCGGCGAGGAGCGGTTCGCCCTGCGCATCGCCCAGTCCATCGGGCGGCGCCGCGCGCAGCACCGGCTCACCTCCACCGCGGAGCTGGCCGAGCTGGTGCGCGATGCCATTCCGGCGGCGACCCGGCGAACCGGTGGCCACCCCGCCAAGCGCACCTTCCAGGCGCTGCGGATCGAGGTCAACTCCGAGCTGGCCGCGGTCGAGGCGGCCATTCCGGCGGCGCTCACCGCGCTCAGCGTGGGAGGACGCATCGTCGTGCTCGCCTATCACTCGCTGGAGGACCGGATCGTCAAGCGCAGCTTCGCCGAGCTGGCCGTCGACCGCACCCCGCCGGACCTGCCGGTGCCGCTGGCCGAGGCCGGTCCGCAGATCCGGCTGCTGAGCCGGGGATCAGAACCCGCCACCGAAGAAGAAATCGCCGCCAACCCCCGAGCCGCCTCGGTCCGGTTGCGCGCTGCCGAGCGAATCAGGGACGCCGCATGAACCACTCCACCGCCAGCACGCTCGCGTACCGGGACACTGAGGGCAGGCGCGCGGACGGCAGGAGGGCAGGTGCCACGGCTACTGCAGCCGCCAGTGCTGCGGTTACCGGTGCTGTGAGCTCCCGGTTGCGCCGGCTGCCGCTGGCCGTCCTGCTCGGGCTGATGCTGGTCACCGGCCTGTGCGCGCTGCTGGCACTGAACACCGCCTCGGCGGCGCAGGAGCTCAAGCAGCGGGCGCTCACCGACTCCAATGCCAGCACCCTCGACGTCGAGCAGCAACTGGAGCGCGACCTGGCCGCCAAGCAGGCGCCGGCCGCGCTGGCGTCCGCGGCCACCGCCCAGGGATTGCTGCCGAACCCGAACCCGGCGTTCCTGCGCATCAACGCCGACGGCTCCGTGACCATCCTCGGCTCACCCGCGCCTGCCAGCGTCCCGCCACCGCCGGTGACGCCCACGCCGCACGCTCCCACCGCCGCGGCAGCCCCCACAGCCGGCACGTCAGCCAGTTCAGCGCCCAAGGTCTCCAGCAATCCGGATAGTCAGGCTGCCAGCCCGACGCCAGCTCCGCCCTCGCCGGCGGCGCCCGTGGTGACCGTGACGGTCACCAGCACAGCGCCCAGTACGACTGCCAGTCCAGCAGGGGACGGCGGAGTAGCCGCACCGACGCCCGGAGGGCACTGATGACCCGACCGCCACAGCGCCCGCCGGCACCGGGGGAGGGTCGCTCGAACGGACAGCGTCCGGGCCTGCGCGGCCGTCCGATCGCGCAGGGCCGTCCAGTCACTCAGGCGCGGCCCAGCCAGCCCCGTCCGACCCAGGCCCGTCAGCAGGCCCGGCCCCAGCCTGCTCCGCGCCCCCGCGTGCAGCGCGCCGCGAAGCCGCCGCGCGCACCCAGCCCGCCGCGCCCCATCATCCTCGGCGGGTCAGTGAACCGGTTGTGGACCAGCGTCGTGGTCGTCGGACTGCTGCTGGCCGTGGTGCTCGTCCGGCTCGTGGTACTGCAGGGAATGGACTCCAGCGGTTACGCGCTCGCGGCCTCGGACGAGAAGCACGAATTCGTCACGCTGCACGCCGCCCGCGGCTCGATCGTCGACCGCAACGGCGTGCCGCTGGCCTACACCGCGAACGCCAAGGACATCGTCGCCGACCCGACCATGATCTCGGCCGGCCACCGGACCCGGTACGCCGAGCTGCTGTCACCCCTCGTCGGCAAGTCGGTCGCGGCGATCGAGAAGGCGCTCAACTCGACCACCCACTACGCGCCGCTGGCCACGGCCCTGTCGCCGGCCACCGCGAAGCAGATCGGCGAGCTGACGCTGGACGGCAAGCCGCTGCCCGGCGTGTTCAGCCAGGCGACCCTGCAGCGGATGTACCCCAGCCAGACCACCGGCTCCAACGTGGTCGGGATCGTCCAGGCCGACGGCAACGGTGCTGCCGGCATCGAGGACAGCTACGACTCGGTGCTCAAGGGCACCGACGGCTCCGTCAGCTACGAGAAGGACTCGGTCGGCAACGTCAATCCGGCCGGCCCGATCAAGAGCAAGGCGGCCGCCGACGGCGGCACGGTCCGGCTCACAATTGATCAGGACCTGCAGTACGTCACCCAGCACTACCTCGACCAGTCCGTACGGGAATCCGGGGCCCGCGGCGGCCAGGTCGCGATCGTGGACCGCAGGACCGGCCAGGTGCTGGCGCTGGCGTCCAACGGGTCCTTCAATCCGCAGGATCCGTCCACGATCAAGGCGGGCGTGTCGCTGAACCCGAACGTCCAGCAGGTGTTCGAGCCCGGCTCCGCGAACAAGATCGTCACCATGACCGCCGCGGTCGAGAAGGGCGTGATCACGCCCCGCACGGTGATCAGCGTGCCGGACTCCATCGACACCGGCGGCATCACCGTGCACGACGCCTGGTGGCACCCGGTGCAGAAGTTCACCGCCACCGGAGTGCTTGCCGAATCCTCCAACGTGGGCACGCTCGAGATCGCCCAGCGGGTCGGCAAGCAGACCTTCGACGACTACCTGCAGCGCTTCGGGCTCGGTCAGAAGACCGGCGTGGAGCTGCCGGGTGAGAGTGCCGGCCTGCTGCCGGCCATCGACACCTGGTCGGACGCGACGTTCGCCAACCTGCCGATCGGCCAGGGTGTCGCGATGACCTCGCTGCAGCTGGCCTCGATGTACCAGACGGTCGCCAACGACGGTGTGCGAATCCCACCACGGGTCGTCCGGTCGGTCACCCGCTCGGACGGAACCGCCACCCCCGCCGCCCAGCCCGCCGGCGTGCGGGTGATGTCGTCGGCCACCGCGAAGACGGTGCGCACCATGCTGGAGTCGGTGACGCTCAAGGGCGGGACGGGCACCAAGGCAGCGATTGCCGGCTACCGGGTCGCGGGCAAGACCGGAACGGCGCAGCAGCCGGACCCGAAGACCGGCGCGTACTCCAACTCCGTGTACTGGGACACCTTCGCCGGGATGGCACCGGCCGACAACCCCGCGTTCGCCGTGGCGATCATGATCGACAACCCCGCGCACGGCCTGGAGGGCGGTGACGTGGCGGCGCCGCTGTTCCACCACATCGCCAGCTACGAACTGGCCGCGGCCAAGATCGCGCCGTCCGGCTCGCAGTCCACGCTCGTTCCGTTGCTGGTCAAGTAAATTCCGGCATGAGGGCATCGGTACCGTGGTCAACCGTGACCCGACCGGAGCTGGCTGAGAACGCCGAAGGCACCGGTCTTCGGCCGCGGCACACCCGGCCCCGTTCCGTCGCCGAACTGGGCGCGCTGATCGGCGCGGCGAGGCGGGGCCGGGACGTTTCCGTGACGGGCATCAGCTCCAGCTCCGCCATGGTCGGTGCCGGTGACCTGTTCGCGGCGCTGCCGGGGGCGACCGCGCACGGTATCCACTACGCGCCGGCGGCTCTGGACGCCGGGGCAGTCGCGGTGCTCACCGATCCGGCGGGCGCGGGCGAACTGGCCGCGCTGGGTCTCGCCGAGGTTCCCGCCCTCATCGTGGCCGAGCCGCGGGCGGTGCTCGGCGAGCTGTCGGCAGAGCTGTACGGCCACCCCGCGCGGGGGCTGCGGGTGCTGGGCGTGACCGGCACCAGCGGCAAGACAACCACCACCTTCCTGGTCCGGGCCGGTCTGGAAGCCGCCGGGATCTCGTCGGGTATCGTGGGCACGGTCGGGGTGTTCGCCGGCGACGTGCTGGTGAAGACGCGGTTCACCACCCCGGAAGCCCCGCAGCTGCAGGCCCTGCTCGCGGTCATGCGCGAGCGCGACATCGACTGCGTGGCGATGGAGGTGTCCTCGCACGCGCTGCGGATGGGACGGGTCGACGGCACCGAGTTCGCCGTCGGGGCGTTCACCAACCTGTCCCAGGACCACCTCGACTTCCACTCGGACATGGCGGACTACTTCGCGGCGAAGGCGCTGCTCTTCGACGGCCGCGCCCGCCGCGAGATCGTCGTGGTGGACGACGAGTGGGGCCGGCGCCTGGTCACCGACGACACCGTCACCGTGAGCACCGAGGCCGAGGCCGACTGGCGGGCCACCGACGTCACCGTGCTGCCCGACGGCAGCACCCGGTTCACCGTGCACGGCCCGGTCCGCTCCTTCGCCGCGGGCTGCCGCATTCCCGGCGCGTACAACGTCGCCAACACGCTGCTCGCCTTCGCGATCCTGTCCGAGTCCGGGGTGGACGCCGCCGCCGTCGCCCCGGCCGTCGCCACCGCCCAGGTGCGCGGTCGGATGGAGCGCGTCGACGGCGACCAGCAGTTCCTGGCGGTCGTGGACTACAGCCACAAGCCCGCCGGGGTGGCCGGGGCGTTACAGGCCCTGCGGCCGCTCACCGCGGGCCGGTTGATCATGGTGCTCGGCTGCGGGGGCGACCGCGACCGCGGCAAGCGCCCGGTGATGGGTGAGGTCGCGGCCCGGGGCTGCGACGTGCTGATCGTCACCGACGACAACCCGCGCACCGAGGCGCCCGCCGAGATCCGCGCGGCGATGCTGGCGGGTGCGAGGTCCGTTCCGGCTGCCGAAGCCGCCGAGATCCTGGAGGAGGGCGACCGGCGCGCCGCCATCGCCCGGGCCGTCGCCCTCGCCCAGCCCGGCGACACCGTGTTGATCGCGGGCAAGGGCCACGAGACGGGCCAGGACGTCGGCGGCACGGTGCTGCCCTTCGACGACGTGTCGGTCGTCCGGAACTGCCTTCGGGAGCTCGGGTTCTCCGCCGAGGTGGCTCGATGATCGCGATGTCGCTAGCCGAGGCGGCCGCGATCGTGGACGGCCGGCTCGCGGGGGCCGATCCCGACGCGCTCGCGACCGGCAAGGTGGAGTTCGACAGCCGCAAGGTGGCCCCTGGTGACCTCTTCCTGGCGATCCCCGGCGAGCGCGTCGACGGCCACGACTACGCCGAAGCCGCGATCGCCAGCGGTGCGGTCGCGGTGCTGGCGACCCGACCGGTTCCCGTCCCCTCGATCCTGGTGGCTGACCCGATCGCCGCGCTCACCGCACTGGCCACCGCCTCGGCCCGCCGGCTGACCGCCACCGTCGTCGCACTCACCGGCTCGTCGGGCAAGACCTCGACCAAGGACCTGTTGGCCCAGCTGCTGCAGAGCTCCGGCAACACCGTGGCTCCCCCCGGATCGTTCAACAACGAGCTCGGGCACCCGTACACCGTCCTGCTGGCGGACGCGGACACCCGGTACCTGGTGCTGGAGACGTCCGCGCGCGGGTTGGGCCACATCCGCCACCTCGTGGACATCGCGCCACCGTCCGTCGCGGCCGTGCTGAACGTCGGCACGGCGCACCTGGCCGAGTTCGGCACGGTGGAGACCATCGCCCAGGCCAAGGGCGAGCTCATCGAGCAACTGCCCGCGGCGGCGGACGGGGGAGTGGCACTGCTCAATGCCGACGACCCGCTCGTCCTGGCGATGGCAGACCGGACCCGGGCGCGGGTGCTGACCTTCGGTGAGAGCCCCGGCGCCGACATCCGCGCCGAACGGGTCGAGATCGACCGGGACGGCCGCGCAAGCTTCGAGCTGGTGACCGAAACCGGTCAGGTCGGCGTCCGGCTGACCCAGCGCGGCGAACACCAGGTCGCCAACGCACTGGCGGCGGCCGGGCTCGCGCTGGCCTGCGGCCTCGACCTGGCCGCCGTGGCGGCAGGGCTGTCCGCGGCAACCGCCCAGTCGCACTGGCGGATGGAGGTCACCGAGACGGCGGCCGGGGTCACCGTCGTCAACGACGCCTACAACGCCAGTCCGGAGTCCGTGCGGGCCGCGTTGAAGACCCTGGCAATCATGTCCGAGGGCAGGCGCTCCGTCGCGGTTCTGGGGCACATGGCCGAGCTGGGGTCGGACTCGATCAGCGAGCACGACCGGCTGGGCCGGCTGATCGTCCGACTGGACATCGAGCACCTGATCGCGGTCGGCCCCGAGGCGCGTCCGATCGCGAACGGCGCGGCCCTGGAGGGGTCTTGGAACGGCGAGTCGGAGTGGGTTCCCGATGTCGAGGCAGCCGCCGTCAGACTGTCTGAGATCGTGGAGGCCGGTGACGTGGTGCTGATCAAGGGCTCACGCTCGGCAGGGATGGAAAGGGTGGCTCACGCCGTTCTGAAGAACCTGGACCAGACAGCGGGCGCGGCTGCCGGTGAGCACGCTTCATGAAGACCATCCTGATCGCCGCGTTCTTCGGTCTGATGACCTCGATCCTGTGCACGCCGCTGGTGGTCCGCTACTTCCGCAAGCAGGGGTTCGGGCAGGAGATCCGCGACGACGGGCCGAAGTCCCACCTGGTCAAGCGAGGCACCCCCACCATGGGCGGCGTCGCCATCATCGGCTCCACGATCGTCGGCTACGTCGTGGCTCACCTGGTGGGGTCCTTCCGCCACCACTCGGGGCCGACGGCCTCCGGCGGGCTGCTGCTGTTCGTGATGGTGGGCTCCGGCGCGGTCGGATTCCTGGACGACTTCATCAAGCTGCGGCACCGGCGCAGCCTCGGTCTGCGCGCCCGCGCCAAGTTCGCCGGCCAGTTGATCGTCGCGGTGATCTTCGGCGCCGGGGCGATGATGTTCAAGAACTCGCGCGGGCTGACCCCGGCGTCCAAGCACATCTCCTACGTGCGCGACCTCGCGCCCATCTCGATCGGTGTGGTGGGCTTTCTGTTGCTGGCCTACCTGATCATCACCGCGACCACCAACGCCGTGAACCTCACCGATGGCCTGGACGGCCTGGTGGCGGGCAGCGCAGCGATGGTGATGGGCGCGTACACGCTGGTCACGTTCATCCAGTTCCGCAGCACCTGCTCCCCGGGCCCGGCACTGAGCGGCTGCTACACCGTCCGCGATCCGCAGGACCTGGCGTTGATCGCCGCGGCGGCCATGGGCGCGTGCTTCGGGTTCCTGTGGTGGAACGCCAAACCGGCCCAGATCTTCATGGGCGACACCGGCTCGATGGCGCTCGGTGGCCTGATGGCGGGCCTGGCGATCCTCTCCCGTACCGAGCTGCTGCTGGTCGTGCTGGGCGGCTTGTTCGCCGTCGTCACGCTGTCCAGCGTCATCCAGACCGGCTGGTTCAAGTACACCCGGATCCGCACCGGCACCGGCAAGCGGGTCTTCCGGATGGCCCCGTTCCACCACCACTTCGAACTCGGCGGCTGGGACGAGGTGACCACCATCGTCCGGTTCTGGATCGTCGGCGGCCTGGCCGTGGCCTTCGGAATGGGCCTCTTCTACGCCGAATTCATCTCGCACGGCTAAAGGCTGGACGCAAACGTGATATCGCCTGACACTCCCACCTCATTGACCGGTCCGGAGGGGTTCGCCGGGCGCGCTGTCCTGGTCTGCGGAACGGGCATGGCCGGCGTTTCCGCCGCCCGCGCGCTGCTGGACCTCGGCGCCACCGTACTTCTCAGCTCGGACGGCCCGCCGCCCGCCGAGGGGGCGTTGCCGCCAGGCGCGGTGTTCGCCGGAGCCCTCGTCACGGTGCCGGCGGACGTCGAGGTGGTGGTGGCTTCCCCCGGCCTGCCGCCGAGCCATCCGCTGCTGGTGGACGCCTGGGCGCGTGCCATCCCGGTTCTCGGCGAGCTGGAGTTCGCGTGGCGGCTGCGCGGAACCGGTGCGGCCGAGTGGTTGCTGGTGACCGGAACCAACGGCAAGACCACCGTCGTCCGGATGCTCGAAGCCATGCTGCGGGAGGCCGGCCTGCGGGCGCTCGCGGTGGGCAACGTCGGCACGCCGGTCATCGACGCCGTCCGGGCCGAGTCGCCGTACGACGTCCTCGCCGTGGAGGCGTCGAGCTTTCAACTGCACTTCTCCAGCACCCTGGCGCCGCGTGCCGGGGCGCTGCTGAACCTTGCCGAGGACCACCTGGACTGGCACGGTTCGATGGCCGCGTATGCCGGCGACAAGTCCAAGGTGTGGGCCGGTTCGGTCGCCATCGCCAACGCCGACGACCCGGCCGTCACCGAGCTGCTGGGCGCGGTTGCGCCGGCAGCGGACGTCCGCACCTTCACCCTCGGCGCGCCGGGCCCCGGGCGTTTCGGCGTTCTGGACGGCTGGCTGGCCGACGACTCCGGGCAGCGGCTGATCCCCGTGACCGAGATCCGGCCTCCCGGCGCGCACAACGTGGCCAACGCCCTGGCCGCCGCCGCGCTGGCCGCGGCGGCCGGCGTGGACGGACCGGCGATCGCGGCCGGGCTGCGCTCCTTCACGCCCGAGCCGCACCGCAACATGTTCGTGCGCACGGTGTCGGGTGTGAGCTACGTCGATGACTCCAAGGCCACCAACCCGCATGCCGCGGCCGCCTCGCTGGGCAGCTACCAGCGCGTGGTGTGGATCGCCGGTGGCCAGCTCAAGGGCGCCTCCGTCGACGATCTGGTGACTGACTTCGCGGATCGGATGGCCGGCGTCGTGCTGCTGGGAGTCGACCGGGACGCCATCAGGTCGGCCCTGACGCGACACGCGCCGAATCTCCCGGTGATCATGGTGCCCAGGACCGACGATGGAGCCATGCATGACGTCGTGGCCGCTGCCGCCGCACTGGCCACTCCTGGGGACGTGGTGCTGCTGGCGCCCGCCGCCGCCTCCAAGGACATGTTCGCAAGCTACGGTGCCCGCGGCCGGGCCTTCGCCGATGAGGTGGCTGCCCTGGCCGAGGGCCGGTCCGCCACGTGATCGCAACTCTGCGCGGACGGGTCGAGAACACCAGGCTGGTCCGGGCGTCCGGGCGTTATCTCGGGAACCCTTACGCATCCCTGCAGCTGATGCTCGCCGCCGGTGGTGGGCTGCTCTTCTTCGGCCTGATCATGTCGGCCTCGACCACCATCTCGGCCTCGGTGCACACCACCAATGAAGCTCCCTGGACTCAACTGGTGCGCGAGGCGGAGTTCGTGGTGCTGAGCGTGCCGGTGTTCTGGCTCGCGGTGCGGATGGCCCCGTCGTCCTATCGCCGATTGGCCTATCCGTCGCTCGCGATGGCGGTCTTCGGGCTGGTCGGTGTGCTGATTCCCGGTATCGGCGTGACCATCAACGGCGCGCACCGCTGGATCCAGCTCGGCCCGCTCACCCTGCAGCCGTCGGAGTTCGCGAAGCTGGCGATCCTGCTGTGGGGCGCGGATCTGCTGGCACGCAAGGAATCCCTGAAAACGCTCAGGACCGCCAAGCACGTGTTCGTCCCGCTGGTACCGGGATTCGTCGCGATCATCGCCCTGGTGATGCTCGAGCCCGACCTGGGAACGTCGCTGTGCTTCATGTTGCTGCTGCTCGGCCTGCTCTGGATGGTTGGCCTGCCGTACCGGTTCTTCCTGGCATTGCTCGGTGTTGTCGTCCTCGTGGTCACCGCGCTGGCGATCGCCGAGCCGTACCGGCTGCAGCGGCTGACCACGTTCATGCATCCCAATCTCGACCCGCAGGGCGCCGGTTACCACACCATGCAGGGTCTCTACGCGCTGTCCAGCGGTGGCATCTTCGGAGTCGGCCTCGGTCAGGGAACGTCGAAGTACGGCTGGGTGCCGAACGCCAACACCGATTACGTTTTCGCTGTCGTGGGCGAGGAATTGGGGCTTCTCGGCTGCACGGTGGTGCTGGCGCTGTTCGCCCTGTTCACCTATTCGGCCATGCGGATAGCGCTGCGCAGCCAGGACGGCTTCACCCGGCTGGTGGCCAGCGGCGCCGCCATCTGGATCGCGGGCCAGGCGCTGATCAACATCGGCTATGTCACCGCGCTGCTGCCCGTCACGGGTATTCCGCTGCCGTTCATCTCCAACGGCGGAACGTCGCTGATCCTGACCTGCGGCGTGCTCGGAATGCTGGTGTCCTTCGCGCGGCACGAGCCTGCCGCGGTGGCGGCGGCGAACGCCGCGGCGTCCGGTGGCAGCACGGCCCGGTGGGTACGGCTGCTGCGCCTGGGAGCGCCCAACGACAACCATGCTGCCGACACCCGCAGCGCCCCCCAGCCCTCGGCGAACCTGCAGTCGCCCAAGGCTTCGCCCTGGGACCGGCCGAGCTCGGCGACACCGTGGAACGCGGTAACCCACTTCGAGCCCAAGCAGTCGCCCCCCAAGCAGTCGGCAGCCAAGCAGTCGACACCGCGACGCAGGGGCGCGTGAGGGCGGTGGCAGCACCGAACAACAGCGGCCGACCAACCAGCATCGTCATTGCCGGCGGGCACTCCGCCGGGCACATCGAACCGGCGATGAACGTGGCTGACGAGATTCGCCGGCTGGACCCCGCGACGGTGATCACAGCCCTGGGAACCGTCCGCGGCCTGGACACCACCCTGATCCCGGCGCGCGGCTACCCGCTCGAGCTGATCCCGCCGGTTCCGCTGCCGCGCACGCTCAGCCTCGAACTGCTCCGCACGCCGGGACGGGTGCGGGCCGCCGTCGCCGCGGCGGGGGAGGTGCTCGACCGGGTGCGGGCCGACGTCGTGGTCGGTTTCGGCGGTTACGTCGCGGTGCCCGCCTATCTGGCCGCCCGCTCGCGCAACATCCCGATCGTCGTGCACGAGGCCAACGCCCGGGCCGGCGTGGCGAACCGGCTCGCGGCGCGCCTGACCACGCACGTCTACACCGCCTCGGCCTCGGTTCCCCTGGCACACGCGCAGCCGATCGGCATTCCGCTGCGGCCGGCGATCACCGCGCTCGACCGCGCTGCGGCGCGGCCGGCGGCGCTGGCAGGTTTCGGATTGTCGCCGGACCGGTCGACGCTGCTCGTGACCGGCGGCTCACAAGGCGCGCGCCGGTTGAACGAGGCGGTGCTCGGGGCTCAGCGGCAGTTCGCCGACGCCGGCATTCAGGTTCTGCACATCGCCGGCAGCAAGAACCCGATGGGCGCTCCCGCCCGGGCCGGTGGCGAGCCGACCTACGTGGTGCTTCCCTACCTCGACACGATGGCTGCCGCGTACGCAGCCGCCGACTTCGTGCTCTGCCGGTCCGGGGCGATGACGTGCGCCGAGCTCACCGCGGTGGGCCTGCCTGCCGCGTACGTGCCGTTGCCGCTGCGGGGTGGCGAGCAGCGGCTCAACGCCGAGCCGATCGTCGCGGCCGGCGGCGGGTTGCTGGTGGCCGATGCCGAGTGCACCCCGCAATGGGTGGCCAGCCAGGTCATCGGCGTGCTGACCGACCCGCCGCGGCTGAGTGCGATGGCCGCGGCCGCGAGCCAGGCCGGTGCCCGCGGCGCCGGAGTGGTGCTGGCCGAGAAGGTGCTGGAGGTGGCGCGTGAGCACAACACCCGATCCTGACCAGCCGACGCTGGACGCGGCGCACCGGTCGCAGAGCAGCTATGACCGGCCGGCCGGCTGGGCCGCGCCCGGGGCAGCGCTGGTGTCCTCAGCCGCCACCGAAGAGATTCCGGCCGCCGACGACCTGGGCCGGGTGCATCTGATCGGCATCGCCGGCGCCGGCATGAGCGCCGTCGCCCGCATCATGCTGGCCCGTGGCGTGCCGGTCTCCGGTTGTGAGAACAAGGAGTCGGCGTCCGTCCAGGCGTTGCGCGAACTGGGCGCCGACATCAGCATCGGGCACTCACCGGCGCACCTCGACGAGGCCGACACCGTGGTGTACAGCACGGCCATCAGCCCAACGCACGTCGAGCTGGCGGCGGCCAGGGAACGCGGCCTGCTGGTGCTGCGCCGCGCGAGTGCGCTCGGAGCGATGATCTCGGGCAGCCGGTCGGTGGCCATCGCGGGCACCCATGGCAAGACCACCACCACCTCGCTGCTCACGGTCGCGGCGCAGGCCGCCGGGCTGGACCCGTCCTTCGCGATCGGGGCCAACCTGCGCGCCTCGGGCACCAACGCGCAGGTCGGGGCCGGCGGGGTGTTCATCGTCGAGGCCGACGAGAGCGACGGCTCGTTCCTGCTGCTCAGACCGGACGTGGCGATCGTGCTGAACGTCGAGGCGGACCACCTCGAGAACCACGGCGACCTCGAAGGCGTCTTCCGAGCCTTCGAGCAGTTCGTCGACCGGATCACTCCGGGTGGCCTGCTGGTGACCTGCGCCGACGACGAGGGCGCCCGGCGGCTCGCCTGCTACGCCCGTGATAGTGGCGTCCGGGTCAGGACCTACGGCACCGCGGCCGACGCCGACGTCCGGCTGACCGGCATCCTCGAGCACCGGGACTCGGTCGAGATCACCGTTTCCGGATTGAGCGATTCCGAGGAGCCGGTGAGCGTCCGGGTCGGCTCGATGATCGGGCACCACATGGCCCTCAACGCCGCCGGCGCACTGGCGCTGGCCGTCGAGATCGGGGCGGAGGCGGAGGACTTCGGGCCGCTGTCGGCCGCGTGGAGCGACTTCGCCGGGGTCAGCCGCAGGTTCGAGTTCCGTGGTGAGGCCGAGGGTGTCCGGGTGTATGACGACTACGCCCACCACCCGACCGAGGTGCGTGCGGAGCTGACCGCGGCGCGGGCGACGCTGCCGCAGGCCGGGCCCGGTCGGCTGGTCGCGGTGTTCCAGCCCGGGACGTACAGCCGGACCCAGACGTTCGCGAAGGAGTTCGGTGAGGCGCTGGCCGACGCCGACGTCGCGGTGGTGATGGACATCTTCGCCTCGCGTGAGGAGCCGATCCCCGGGGTCACCGGGGCTCTGATCGCCGGCCTGGTGCCGCTGCCGGCGTCCGACGTCGTGTACGAGCCGGATCGCAACGCCACCGCCGGCCGGGTTGCCGCGCTGGTGCGCCCGGGTGACGTGGTGGTGACCATGGGAATCGGTGACGTCTACCTGCTGTGCCCGGACATCCTTGCCGAGATCGCGCATCGGAACGCCACGCATGACTGACGTAGTCGACCGGACCGACCAGAGCGCGCCCGAGCCGCCGTCGGCCGCCGGCCGCCGCCGGCTGCCGCGCTGGGCGGTTCTGGTGGCGGTGGCCGCGGTGTTGGTGCTGCTGGCCTGGGTGATCGGATTCTCCAGCGTGCTCGGCGTGCGGTCGGTGCAGGTCCGCGGCGCGAGGTCGCTGTCGGCCGCGCAGGTTCGTCAGGTGGCCGCCATCCGCTCCGGAGCCCCGCTGCTGCGGCTGGACACCGCGGCGATCCAACGACGGCTGGCCGCGCTGCCGGTGGTCCGGTCCGCGTCTGTCACCACCTCGTACCCGTCCACCGTCACGATCCGGATCCTGGAGCGGGTGGCCGTCGGCTATCGCTTCGCGCCCGGCGGGGTCACCGTCGTCGATGCCGACGATGTCGCCTTCCGGACGGCGAAGACGCCGCCGAAGGGGCTGCCCCGGATCGACGTGTCCGGCAGCGTGGACCGGATGGACGCCGCGGCCGCGGTCGCCGGATCTCTCACGACGAGCGTGTCGCGCAAGGTCGCGCTGATCACCGCGCCGACGCCGGAGTCGGTCACGCTCACGCTGTCCGACGGCCGCACGGTGCTGTGGGGCGGCACGGATCACAGTGCGGATAAGGCGAAACTGCTTCCCGCCTTGATCACCCAGCCGGGGACGTACTTCGACCTGAGCGATCCCACGTCCGTGATCAGCCGCGGCGCGCCCAGCACCGGCAACTAATCTTTTTCGTTTTTTTCGCGTGTCGCGGCGCGCCTTCACCCTGTCGAGCCTCAGCGAACTACCTTCGCTTTTAACGCTCAGGTTGACATAACGTTAACGGTCTACTTGAGGGTGAGGGTTCTGAACCCCAACTGACCAGCACCGATAGCACCGAGCAGCACAGCACCGACAGCACCGAAGACCCCCATCACCGAAGCCCGAAAGCTACCGAAGGAACGCTCATGACCCCACCGCACAACTACCTCGCTGTCATCAAGGTCGTCGGTGTCGGCGGCGGCGGCGTCAACGCGGTCAACCGGATGATCGAGCAGGGCCTGAAAGGTGTCGAGTTCATCGCGGTGAACACCGACGCCCAGGCGCTGCTGATGTCCGACGCGGACGTCAAGCTCGACGTCGGACGCGAGCTGACCCGCGGCCTCGGCGCCGGCGCGCAGCCCGATGTCGGCCGGAAGGCCGCCGAAGACCACCGCGACGAGATCGAAGAGGTGCTCAAGGGCGCCGACATGGTCTTCGTCACCGCCGGTGAGGGCGGCGGCACCGGAACCGGTGGCGCGCCGGTCATCGCCAGCATGGCCCGCAAGCTCGGCGCGCTCACCATCGGCGTCGTCACCCGGCCGTTCTCCTTCGAGGGCAAGAAGCGCGCGACCCAGGCCGAGATGGGAATCGAGGCGCTGCGGGCCGAGTGCGACACGCTGATCGTGATTCCGAACGACCGGCTGCTGCAGATCTCTGACCACAACGTCTCGGTGATGGACGCCTTCCGCAGCGCCGACCAGGTGCTGCTCTCCGGTGTCCAGGGCATCACCGACCTGATCACCACGCCGGGCCTGATCAACCTCGACTTCGCCGACGTCAAGAGCGTGATGAGCGGTGCCGGCTCCGCCTTGATGGGCATCGGCTCCGCGCGCGGCGAGGGCCGGGCGCGGGCGGCGGCCGAGATGGCCATCGCCTCGCCGCTGCTCGAGGCGAGCATGGACGGTGCGCACGGTGTGCTGCTCTCGATCTACGGCGGGTCCGACCTGGGCCTGTTCGAGATCAATGACGCCGCGACGCTGGTTGCCGAGTCCGCTCACCCGGACGCCAACATCATCTTCGGCGCGGTCATCGACGACACGCTCGGTGACGAGGTGAAGGTGACGGTCATCGCCGCCGGCTTCGACTCCGGCCAGCTGCCGTACAAGAAGGTGGAGCCGCGGCGAGAGGCCGAGGCGCGCACCCCACAGCCGCAGCCGGTGCTCGCGGGCACCGGCCGGCCGGCTCCGACCTTCCTGCCCTCATCGGCCGCAGCCCCGGTCGGGGCCGGAGCGACGGCCGTGTCCGCGCAGGGTGTCGGCCAGCAGAGTGCCGGTCAGGGCGGCACCTGGACGCCTGCCCCGGTCCGCAAACCGGTCGAGGTCGAGGACGAGCTGGACGTACCCGATTTCTTGAAGTGATCCCATCTCAGGACGCGGCCGCGGGCGGTGATGCGATGAAGCCGCCGCCCGCGGCCGAGCTCAACGCAGGCGGCGTGGCGCCGGGACGGGGCGACACTGCGGCTCGCGGTGCGGAGCTTCGGCAGAACCTGGCCGAGGTGCGCGAGCGAATGCGGCGGGCGTGCGAGGCGGCCGGCCGGGCGCCGGACGAGATCACCTTGATCGCGGTCACCAAGTTCTTTCCGGTACAGGATGCGGTGCTGCTCGCCGGGGCGGGGGTAGCCGACCTGGGCGAGAGCCGTGACCAGGAGGCGTCGGCGAAGGTCGCGGAGTTCGGTGGGCTGAGCAAGGCGAAGGTTCGCTGGCACTTCATCGGCCGGCTGCAGTCGAACAAGGCCAAGTCGGTGGCCCGCTACGCCGACGTGGTGCACAGCGTGGATCGGCTCGAGCTCGCGAAGGCGCTGGACAACGGCGTCCGTCGGGCGGAGCGGGAACCGCTTGCGGTGCTCGTCCAGCTCAGCCTGGACGCGGACCCGGAGCGGGGCGGCAGTGCTTCGGCGGAGCTGGAACGACTGGCCGACGAGGTCGCCGGACTGGACTCGCTGAGGCTGGCGGGGGTGATGACGATCGCTCCGCTGGACGTCGAGGCGGACGTGGCGTTCGGGCAACTCGAAGAGGTGGCAGAGCGGGTGCGGGTCGCGCATCCGGAGGCAAGAATGATCTCGGCCGGCATGAGCAATGATCTTGAAGCGGCCGTGCGGCACGGTGCCACACATGTGCGGATCGGTACGGCGTTGCTCGGCCGTCGGGCAACACCTTTCAGATAACGTCGGCTGGCAGCAGCTGGCGGTACTTAAACAGGAGGACGACACATGGCTACAGGCCTTCGGAAGATGGGCGTGTACCTCGGTCTGGTCGAGGATGACGACTACACCGAAAGCGGCGGCTCGGAGTCCTATGGAGCGCTGGCTCGCGATCCGCAGTACCACCGTCGCGAGGTAGAGGTTGCTCAGGTGCGCACCGGCTACGAGACAACCACCGAGGCCGAGGTCTTCGACGACTACGACGCCGGCTTCGAGCAGGCGCCGCAGCGCATCACCACGCTGCACCCCCGCACGTACAACGAGGCGAAGACGATCGGGCTGCAGTTCCGCGGCGGCACGCCAGTGATCATGAACCTCTCCGAGATGGACGACTCGGATGCCAAGCGGCTGGTCGACTTCGCCGCGGGCCTGACCTTCGGCCTGCACGGCAGCATCGAGCGGGTCACCCCCAAGGTGTTCCTGCTCAGCCCGCACAACGTGTCGGTGACGGCGGCCGACCGCCAGCGCATCGTCGAGGGCGGGTTCTACAACCAGAGCTGAGGCCGGCTCGGCGTCCTGCCGATCCGTGGTGTCCCGACCGAACTCGGCGGCGGTCCGGCTGGCGCAGCTGAGGCGGGTGCGAGAATGGAGCTATGACGACGTTCTGGGCTGCGGTCGGGTTAGCGCTGCTGATCTTCTACCTGTTGGTGATCGCGCGCCTGATCGTGGAAACCACCCGGAGTTTCGCCCGGTCCTGGCGCCCCGCAGGCATCGCGGCGGTGAGCCTGGAGGTCGTCTATGTGGTGACCGATCCACCGATGAAGCTGCTGCGCCGGCTGATTCCGCCGCTGCGACTGGGTGGGATCAGCTTCGACATGAGCGTCCTCGTGCTGCTGATCACCATCTGGATACTCCGGCTGATCGTCGCCTCGCTGGCTGCCGGCTAGCGCTCGCGGGCCTCGCGCGGTGGGCTCCGAAGCCACTCGCTATCCTCTGTCCGTTCCATCCGTTCGCTGGTTGGCAGCGCCCCTAGCCGGGTTCGGCCGCCACTTCTCATGAGGTGACTCGATGCCTTTGACCCCCGCTGAAGTCCACAACGTGGTCTTCAAGAAGCCCCCGATCGGCAAGCGCGGGTACGACGAAGAAGAGGTGGACGCCTTCCTCGACATCATCGAGGTCGAGCTCGCCCGCCTCGTCGAGGAGAACGCCGACCTCAAGAGCCGTCCGGCCTCCGGTGGCACCCCGAGCAACACGGGCGCGGCCGACGCCGCCGCGCTGGCGAGCGCTCGCGAGGAGAACAAGAAGCTGGCCGCGCGGGTCAGCGAGCTCGAGGCCCAGGTCGCGCAGGGTCGCCAGGCGGCAGCCCAGGCGCAGCAGGAACTCACCGCCGCGAAGTCCACGGCCCCCGCCCGGGTCGCAGCCGCCACGCCAGCACAGCCGGCCGCGCAGGCCGGTAACGCCGGCGCCACGCTCAGCCAGGCCGAGCGGGTTCTCGCGATGGCCCAGCAGGCGGCGGACGAGCAGGCGGCGGCGGCCAGGGCTGAGCACGACAAGACGATCGCCGATGCCAAGACCCACCAGGAGCGGGTGCAGGCCGAGGCCCAGGCGTTCCGTGAGAAGACGGTTTCCGAGGCACAGGCTCGCGCCGATCAGCTCGACCGGGACTCCCGGGCGAAGGCGACCAGCACGGTGTCCGACGCCGAGCAGCGCGCGAACCAGATCACCGTGCAGCTCGAGCAGCGCAAGACGGCGCTGGAGAAGAAGCTGGAGGAGTTGCGCACCTTCGAGCACGAGTACCGGTCGCGGCTCAAGAGCTATCTCGAGTCGCAGCTGCGCGATCTGGACTCCAGTGGTCGCGCGGAGCCCGTTGCGGCGAGCGGTTCGGCCGAGCGAGTGTCGGGCCAAGCTGCTTCCGGTCAGGACAGGCAGGGCAAGGCCTGAGCTCCAGCTGATCGGCCGATCCGGCGCGGACAGGCCCTCACTTGCCGAGGTCCGTGCCGCCGGCTCCCACGACCGGCCAGCACCAGCCCTCACCTCCGCAGCACCGTCAGCCGCTCGCCCTCGCCAGCCACAGCCGCAGCCCCAGTTCCTCGTCATCGGCCTCGAAGAAGCCGGCCGGCTCCTCCGGAGCTCCCTCGGTCAGCGTGCTCGCGAGGACCTCGGATGCGAGTTCGGTGGCGTGCGCCCGGATGGCTTCCGCAGGCTCGGGCGAGCCGCCGACCGTCCAGTGCAGCGCTATCCGGTCGATGACTTCGAAACCGGCATTCTTGCGGGCCTCCTGCACGATCCGGACGATGTCACGCAACTGGCCGAGCCGGCGCAGCTCCGGAGTGAGCTCCAGGTCCAGCGCGACCGTGTTCGAGCCGGCCACCTCGACCACCCAGCCGCTGACCGGGGCCTCGCTGATGATGACGTCGTCGGCGGTGATGGTCTTGCCCACGGATTCCAGCGTGAAGGCACCCTGGGTCCGCAGCGTGTGCGCCAGGCCCCCCGGGTGCTGGAAGGACGTGATCGCCGCGGCCACCGCCTTGGTGTCAGAACCGTGCTGCTTACCCAGATTCCGGAAGTTGGGCTTCACCGTGATGTCCAGCAGTTCGCTGGCGTCGGTCAGCTCGGCGAGGTCCACCACGTTGAGCTCGTCGGCCACCTCGCGTCGCAGCGCCTGCGGCAACTCGTCCCAGCCTGGTGCCGAGATGAGCGCTCGCGCCAGCGGCTGTCGGGTCTTCACGCCGGACGCGGCCCGGGCGGCGCGCCCGAGTTCCACGATCCGCCGCACCAGCGCCACCTGCCGGGACAGTGCGGGGTCGGTGGGCGCGTCCGTCTCGGGCCAGGACGCCAGGTGCACCGAGGCGATGCCGGTGGTGTCGGCGAACAGCGCCTGCCAGACCCGCTCGGTCACGAACGGCACGAACGGGGCGAGCAGCCGGGTCAGGGTGTCGAGGCAGTCGTGCAGGGTCTGCAGCGCGGCCGGGTCGCCTTCCCAGAAGCGGCGGCGGGAGCGGCGCACGTACCAGTTGGACAGGTCGTCGATCAGGCCGAACAGTGCCTTGCCCGCGCGGGCCGGGTCGTAGGCCTCCAGGGCGGTGTCGACCTCGGTGGCGACCCGGTTCGTCTCGTTGCGGGCCCACTGGTCCAGCAACGTGTCGGGGCCGCCGGAGCCAGCCTCCCAGCCGTTCGCGCGGGCGTACAACGACTGGAACGAGGCCAGCGACCAGTACGTCCGCAGCACCTTCGAGGCGATCTCGTCCAGGTTCTTGTGACCCACCCGGCGCGCGGACCACGGGGAGCCGCCGGCCAGCATGAACCACCGGACGGCGTCGGCACCGTGCCGGTCCATCAACGGGATGGGCTCCAGGATGTTGCCCAGGTGCTTGCTCATCTTGCGGCCGTCCTCGGCCAGGATGTGGCCCAGGCACACGACGTTGCGGTAGCTGGATTGGTCGAAGATGAGCGTGCCGATGACCATCAGGGTGTAGAACCAGCCCCGGGTCTGGTCGATCGCCTCGGAGATGAAGTCGGCAGGGTAATTCTCCTTCGCCAGCTCGGCGTTGCGGTGCGGGGCGCCGAACTGTGCGAACGGCATCGAGCCGGAGTCGAACCAGCCGTCGATGACCTGGGGCACCCGGCGGAAGGTTCCCTCGACGCCGGGCAGCGTGAAGGTCGGGGCGTCGACGTACGGGCGGTGCGGGTCGAGATCGCTCAAGTCCTCGCCGGTCAGCTCCGACAGCTCCGCCAGCGACCCGACGCACACCAGGTTGGCCGGGTCCACGTCGTTGCGCCAGATGGGCAGCGGCGTTCCCCAGAACCGGTCCCGCGACAGCGCCCAGTCGATGTTGTTGTCCAGCCAGTCGCCGTACCGGCCATGCTTGATGGTGTCCGGATGCCAGTTGGTGGCCTCGTTCTGGGCGATCAGCTCGGCCTTGCGCGCCGTCGTCCGGATGTAGAAGGACGGCAGCGCGTAGTACATCAGCGGGGTGTGGCAGCGCCAGCAGTGCGGATAGCTGTGCTCGTAGGCGATGTGCTTGAACAGCAGGCCGCGGCGGTCCAGGTCGGCGACCAGCTGCTCGTCTGCGTCCTTGAAGAACACCCCACCCACCTCGGGCACCTCGGGCAGGAAGTGGCCGTCCTTGCCGATCGGGTTGACCACCGGCAGGCCGTAGCCGCGGCAGGTCGCGAGATCGTCCGCGCCGAACGCGGGGGACTGGTGCACCAGTCCGGAGCCGTCGTCGGTGGTCACGTAGTCGGCGAGCACCACGTAGTTGGCGGGCGTCTCCGGCGTCCCGATCTCGACGTAGTCGAAGGGTCGGGTGTACGTCCAGCGCTCCAGCTCGCGGCCGGAGTAGGAGCCGATCACCTCGCTGCCCTCGGGCAGGTAGGCACTCGCCGCGCCGCCGGTGAACATCACCAGCTGCCGGCCGTCCGGCGTGCGGACCAGGGAGTACGTCACGTCCGGGTTGGCCGCCACCGCGGTGTTGGACACCAGCGTCCACGGGGTGGTCGTCCAGATGAGCAGGTCGGCCTGTCCCGCCAACGGCCCGGACGTGATGGGCAAGGTGACGTAGACGGAGGGGTCGACGACGGTCTCGTAGCCCTGGGCTACCTCGTGGTCGGACAGGCCGGTGCCACAGCGGGGGCAGTACGGCGCGACCCGGTGGTCCTCGACGAGCAGGCCCTGGAAATGGATGTTCTTCAGCGCCCACCACACCGACTCGATGTAGTCGGGGTTCATCGTCCAGTAGGCGTTGTCGTAATCGGCCCAGTAGCCCATCCGCTCGCTCATGGCGGTGAACTGGTCGACGTTGCGCTGCACCTCGGCCCGGCACTTGGCGTTGAACTCCGCGATGCCGTAGCGCTCGATGTCGGGCTTGCCGGTGAAGCCGAGCTGCTTCTCGACGGCGAGTTCCACGGGCAGGCCATGGCAGTCCCAGCCGGCCATCCGGGGGACGTGATAGCCCTTCATGGTCTTGAACCGCGGGAACAGGTCCTTGAACGCGCGGGCCTCGATGTGGTGGGTGCCGGGCGTGCCGTTGGCGGTCGGCGGCCCCTCGTAGAAGGTGAAGTGCGGGCCGCCGGCGCTCTGGCTCAGGCTGGCCTCGAAGATCTTGTTCTCGCGCCAGAAGTCGATGACGCTCTTGTCCGTGGCGGGCAGGTCCACGTGCGCGGGCAGGGCCTCGTAGGCCATCGGGCAGTTCTCCTTCGCCGGGTCAGCGCCAGGCCGCCTCGGGCGAGCCAACCTGGCCGTAACGGTGAAGGGACGACGGTCGGACCGCCGCGGTACCACCCCTCTTGACCGGCCGGACGAGCTGGCCGATCCACTCATTGCACTGCCACTCGGGTCTACTGCGGCCTGTGCGGGCCGGTTCTTCCGAAGCTCGGAGGTGATTTCGCCGTCGGCGCACCGCTCCCGGGCTCGCACCGTCCCCGGGTCGCTCTGTGGGTGCCACCGACGCTACTTGTCCTCGTCGACGCGAAGCCAAGTGTACGTGCCTCGGCCGCCTGCCGGTCCGGGCTACGCCACGTGCTGGCGCTGAGGTCGCGACGGCCATATCCTGGGCGCCCTTGCTGAGCGATCCGCGCACCAGCGACCGCGCCCGGAGAGAGGGCCGTCATGACAGGAGTCCGGTCGCCATGACAGGAGTCCGGAAGGAAGCCGGCACGGCACGGCTCACCGCCGCCGAGACGAGTGAGTTCAAGGCACGGTTGCGGAGCGAACGGGCCGCGATGCAGGCCGAGTACGCGGCGGCGGTGGCGGAGCTGGACAACCTGCGGCGCTCGCACACCGACGGGGCGGGGAACGACCAGGCGGACGTGGGGAACACGACGTTCCAGCGCGAGCAGCAGCAATCGATCGCGGCCAACCGGCGGGATCTGCTCGATCAACTGGAGCACGCGTTGGAGCGGATCGACGCCGGAACCTACGGGCGCTGTGAGAACTGCGGGTGCCCGATCCCGAAGGCCCGGCTGACGGCGCTGCCGATGGCGACCTTGGACGCGGCCTGCAAGTCACGCGAGGAGCGGCGCTAGCTGTTCGCTGTCCGGACAGGTTGGTGACGCGGCTGGCGGCAGGGGCGGGCACGCGACCCGCGCCCGGTGAGCGAGAATGGGCGCGTGACCCAGCCCCCACTACCGCAGCCAGGCGACGCCGGCGCGAGAAAGCCCCGAACCAGGATGCGGGCCTTCGTCGCCACTGCCGTGATCGCCCTGGTCGCTGACCTGATCAGCAAGATCCTGGTCGTCGCGCACATCAAGCCCCAGGACGCGGGCACCCGGTTGCTCGGCGGTGCCGTGTACCTGGTGCAGACGCGCAACAGCGGGGCAGCGTTCTCGGTCGGCACGGGGGCCACCGTCGTCCTGACGATCATCTCGGTGATCGTGGTCGTGGTCATCGCCCGGGCGGCGCGGCGGCTGACGTCCCGGGGGTGGGCGATCGCGCTGGGGTTGGTGCTCGGCGGGGCGCTGGGCAATCTGATCGACCGGTTCTTTCGGGCGCCGTCGCCGGGCAAGGGCCATGTGGTCGACTGGATCTCGTTGTTCGCCAATGAAGGGCATGTGTGGCCGATCTTCAACCTGGCCGATTCGGCCATCGTGATCGGCGGCGCGACGGCCGTGGCCCTGTCGCTGCTCGGGGTTGACTTCAACGGAGCGCGGAACCACGGGCTGTCGCAGAGCGATGCGGTGTCGGAGAAGCCTGCGTCATCCGATGGCTGAGCCGCGGATGATGCCGGTCCCCGACGGGCTGGAGGGCCTGCGGCTGGACGTGGCCATCTCCCGGCTGTTCGGGCTGTCCCGGTCCGCGGCCGCGACCCTGATCGATGACGGCGCGGTGACCCTGGACGGAGGGATTCCGGCGCGGTCGGAACGCGTGCACGGCGGGTCGTGGCTGGAGATCACCATTCCTGAGCTGGTCGACCTGGCGAAGGCTCCGCCGATGGTGGTGAACGGGCTGAAGATCCTGTATCAGGACGACGACATCGTCGTGGTCGACAAGCCGGTGGGTGTGGCCGCGCACCCGAGCATCGGCTGGGAGGGCCCGACGGTGGTACAGGGGCTGGCCGCGATGGGGCTGCGGATGTCGACGTCCGGAGCGGCGGAGCGGCAGGGCATTGTGCATCGCCTGGACGCCGGCACCACCGGTGCGATGGTGGTGGCCAAGAGCGAGCTGGCGTACACGGTGCTGAAGCGGGCATTCAAGGAGCGCACGGTCGAGAAGCTGTACTCGGCGCTGGTGCAGGGGCATCCTGACCCGAGCAGCGGGACCATCGACGCACCGATCGACCGGCATCCGTCCTCGGACTGGAAGTTCGCGGTGGTGGCCGGTGGCCGGCCGAGCGTGACCCATTACGAGACCGTGGAGGCCTACCGGGCGGCGTCGCTGCTCGACGTCCGGCTGGAGACGGGCCGGACGCACCAGATCCGGGTGCACATGGCGGCGCTGCGGCACCCCTGCTGCGGTGACACCCTGTACGGGGCCGATCCGGTACTCAGCCGCAAGCTGGGCCTGACGCGGCAGTGGCTGCACGCCCGGTCGCTCGGCTTCCACCATCCCGCGACGGGGGAGTGGATCCAGGTCGTCTCGCCGTTTCCGGACGATCTGCAGCACGCGCTGGATGTCCTGGACGCGGAGTCCTGAACCGTGGCGCGGGCGCTGAGCTGGCGGCGCGGCTGAACTCTGTCCTGGCGCACGAGTTCTGACCTGCGCCGATTTCGGACGTGGGAGTGCGGGTGGCTGGGTTGGATCGCCGCGATCGGTCTGCGTCAGACGGTGGCCTGGTGGGGTCTTTGCGGTGGGCGAGTTGGCGGTGTCGTTGCTGGTGGGTGGTTTTGATGGCGGCTCTCACGGTGGCGATGGCGCGTTCGACCTGTGCCTGCCGGGGGAGCCGAAGGTCGTGTTCGCACTGGCGCAGCCATGGCTGCGGGCCGCATCCCAACCGTGGCTATCGGCCACCGCGGCTCAGACCATCGATCCGCCGGAGACGACATAGGACCACAACTCGCTGCTCACGCCCACCGGCCGCTTCGGCTGCTCGCCGGCAGGCGTCTCGGCCTGCGCGCCCTCGGACTTGTGGCCCTGACCGAACGCCGGCGAGTTCACCCAGGCGTTGAAGGCGTCCTCGTCTCGCCAGCGGGTGATCACGAGCCAGATCGTGCGGCCGTCGGTCGGCTGGAGCAGTTCGAAGCCCTCGAAACCCTCCTGGCCGTCGACGGCACCGGCGCGAGCGGCGAAGCGCTTGGCCAGTTCGTCCCCGCTGTCCGCGGTGACGGTAATGGCGTTGATCTTGATAATCGACATGCGTCCATGCTGTCACAGCCCCCGGACAAAACCGGTCGGGAGTCGGTCCGGTAGCGGGCTGCAACCGACCCCAAGCCGGTCGTCCACCGGCGCTGACAGCAAGCCTCGATAGCAGGTCGAGAGACTCGCGGATCGAGCTGGCCCTGCGGAAGGTTGTCGGTGCCCGGGTGCAGAATCAAACCCGCTGGCCAGCCCGAACGATGGGCGCCACCCGAACGAAAGATGAGGGCACCGCTGTGACTGCCGCAGGCTCGACCGACTCCTTCGTGCACCTGCACAACCACACCGAGTACTCCATGCTCGACGGTGCCGCACGGCTGGACGACCTGTTCACAGAGACAGCACGGATGGGCATGCCCGCCCTGGCAATGACCGACCACGGCAACGTCTTCGGTGCCTACGATTTCTACAAGAAGGCCAAGGCGAACGGCGTCAAGCCCATCATCGGGCTGGAGTCCTACCTCACTCCGAACACCCACCGCGGCGAGCGCACCAGAGTCCGCTGGAACGCCGGCGGCCAGGACGATGTGTCTGGCGCGGGCGCCTTCACCCACATGACTCTGTTGGCGGAGAACACCGCCGGCATGCACAACCTGTTCCGGCTCTCCAGCCGATCGAGCCTCGAGGGCTTCTTCTACAAGCCGCGGGCTGACCGCGAGCTGCTGCACGAGTACGCCCAGGGACTGATCGCCACGACCGGTTGCCCGTCGGGTGAGATCCAGACCTGGCTGCGGATCGGCAACTACGAGAACGCCCGGCAGAGTGCCGCCGAATTCAGGGATATCTTCGGCAAGGACAACTTCTTCCTGGAGCTGATGGACCACGGCCTCGGAATCGAGAGCCGGGTCCGCGACGGTCTGCTGAAGCTCGGAAAAGACCTCGGGCTTCCCATGATCGCCACCAACGACCTGCACTACACCCGCGCCGAGGACGCCGACGCGCACGAGGTGCTGCTGTGTGTGCAATCCGGCAAGACGATGCAGGACTCCAACCGGTTCAAGTTCGACGCCAAGGACTTCTACCTGAAGTCGCCGGCCGAGATGCGTTCCCTCTGGGCCGACAAGTACGACCTGCGCGAGGCCTGCGACAACACCCTGCTCATCGCCGAACGGTGCGAGGTCACCTTCGACGAGAGCAAGAGCTACATGCCGCGCTTTCCGGTTCCCGAGGGCGAGAACGAGCAGTCCTGGTTCATCAAAGAGACCGAGAAGGGACTGCTGCACCGCTACCCCAACGGCATCCCGGACGAGGTCCGCAAGCGCGCCGACTTCGAAAGCGGCGTCATTGTCCAGATGGGTTTCCCCGGCTACTTCCTCGTCGTGGCGGACTTCATCAACTGGGCGAAAGAGAACGGCATCCGGGTCGGTCCGGGACGTGGCTCGGGCGCCGGCAGCATGGTCGCGTACGCCATGCGGATCACCGACCTCGACCCGCTGCGGCACGGCCTGCTCTTCGAGCGGTTCCTCAACCCCGACCGCGTCTCGATGCCCGACTTCGACGTCGACTTCGACGAGCGCCGGCGCGGTGAGGTGATCCGCTACGTCACCGAGAAGTACGGCGAGGAGCGCGTTGCGCAGATCGTCACGTACGGCACCATCAAGGCCAAGCAGGCGGTCAAGGACGCCGCCCGGGTACTGGGCTACCCCTTCGCCATGGGGGACCGGGTCACCAAGGTGATGCCGCCGCCGGTGATGGGCAAGGACGTTCCACTGTCGAAGATCTTCGACAAGGACCACAACCGGTACGGCGAGGGCGGTGAGTTCCGGTCCCTGTACGAGGCCGATCCCGAGGTCAAGCGGGTTGTCGACACCGCAAAGGGGCTCGAGGGCCTCAAGCGCCAGTGGGGCGTGCACGCGGCGGGTGTGATCATGTCCAGCGACCCGCTGATCGACGTCATCCCGATCATGCGCCGTGAGGCCGACGGCGCCGTGATCACCCAGTTCGACTACCCGTCCTGTGAGAGCCTCGGCCTGATCAAGATGGACTTCCTGGGGTTGCGAAACCTCACCGTGCTCGACGATGCGCTGCACAACGTGAGGGCCAACCGCGACCAGACGGTCGTGCTGGAAGACCTGACGCTGGATGATCCGAAGACCTTCGAGCTGCTCGCGCGCGGTGACACGCTGGGCGTCTTCCAGCTCGATGGTGGTCCGATGCGGGCGCTGCTGCGGTCGATGCGGCCCGACAACTTCGAGGACATCTCCGCGGTCGGAGCGCTGTACCGGCCCGGCCCGATGGGCGCCAACTCCCACAACGAGTACGCCGACCGCAAGAACGAGCGCAAGCCCGTCGTGCCGATCCATCCCGAACTGGAAGAGCCGCTGGGCGAGATTCTGGGCGACACCTATGGCCTGATCGTCTACCAGGAGCAGGTCATGGCCATCGCGCAGAAGGTGGCCGGGTTCTCCCTGGGTGCCGCGGATCTGCTGCGCCGGGCAATGGGCAAGAAGAAGAAGTCAGAACTGGACGCGCAGTATGAGAAGTACTCCGCCGGCATGTCGGCCAACGGCTACTCCGCCGCCGCGATCAAGACGCTGTGGGACATCCTGCTGCCGTTCTCCGACTACGCCTTCAACAAGGCGCACTCTGCCGCCTACGGCCTGGTCTCATACTGGACCGCTTACCTCAAGGCCAACTTTCCGGCCGAGTACATGGCCGCGTTGCTCACCTCGGTCAAGGACGACAAGGACAAGATGGCGATCTACCTCGCCGAGTGCCGGCGGATGGGCATCAAGGTGCTGCCGCCGTGCGTGAACTCCTCCGACGCCGACTTCACCCCGACCGGCACCGACATCCGGTTCGGCCTGTCCGCGGTCCGCAATGTCGGTGGCAACGTCGTCACCTCGATCACCACGTCGCGCAAGGCGAAGTCGGCCTTCACCGACTTCGCCGACTACCTGCGCAAGGTCGACGCGGTGGCCTGCAACAAGCGCACCATCGAGGCCCTGATCAAGTCGGGGGCGTACGACTCCCTGGGGCACACCCGCAAGGGCCTGATCCAGGTGTACGAGCAGTCCGTGGATGCCGTCGTCGGCACCAAGCGCGCCGAGGCGATCGGCCAGTTCGACCTGTTCAGCTTCGGCACCGAGGAAGCGGTCAGCGACACCGACGTGTTCGCGGTCCGGGTGCCGGAGGGGGAGTGGGACAAGTCCGTCCTGCTCAACTTCGAGCGCGAGATGCTCGGCCTGTACGTCAGCGACCACCCGCTTCTCGGCGTCGAGCACATTCTGCGGTCGGCGTCCGAGGTGAGCATCGCCGACCTGCAGACGGACGCGGTCAACGACGGCCAGCTGATCACGGTCGCGGGCATCCTGTCGACCGTCACGAGGCGAATGACCAAGGACGGCAAGCCCTGGGCACAGGTCACCCTGGAAGACCTCGAGGGCGCCGTCGAGGTGCTGTTCTTCCCCGCCTCGTACACCCAGGTCGGCATGCAGATCGCCGAGGACGCGATCGTGGTCATCAAGGGCAGGGTCGACAGCCGGGAGGACGCCATCCGGATGATCGGATCGGACCTGACGGTGCCGAACCTGAGCGAGGGCCCTCGCGGGCCGATCAAGATCACGGTCGACCAGGCCCGTGCCACGCCCATGGTGATCGAGCGGCTGCGGGAGGTGCTCGCCTCTCATCCTGGAACGACGGAGGTGCACCTGGAACTAGGCTTCGGCCACCGCCACGTGATGCGGCTGCCCGACCAGCTCCGGGTGCACGCCTCCCAGGCGCTGATGGGCGATCTCAAGGCGCTGCTCGGCCCGAACGCGGTCGCCGCCTGAAGCGGCGTTACCCCGGAAGCATCACCAGCCGAGAACTGAACGGAACTCTGGTTCGTTGAGTGGACATGAGTTACGAGATCGTTCCTGGCCGACCGCGACGTTCCGGCGGCCCTGCCTCCGGGCAGCCGGTCACCGGCGAGCGGGCGTACGACGTCGGCGACTTCCGCAAGGGCAGTGACGTCTCTCAGCGGGTGCTCCGCCGGTACCTGCTGACGCGTGCGTTGGGCTCGTCGATCGTCCGGACGGTGTCCGCGACCGGTATCGCCATCCTGTTGGTGGCTCTGCTGTGCTGGCTCGGGGGCTTCAAGATCCTCGCTGTCCTGATCGGGCTGGTCGCGGTCGTGGTGCTCCTGATCCGGGCGGTGCTCGCCGCGATCCAGCGGCGCTTGTCCGGCTCCGAGCTGCTGGGGCCGTTGGAGCCGCGCGTCGCCGCCATGGTCGGCCGGACTCGGCGCGGCCTGCGACAGGAGCTGCGCCGGGTCGGCCTGCCCAGTCACCCGTGGGGTCCACTACTGATCGTCCTGCGCCTGATCCGGCCGCTCAAACGTGCCCGAACCCTGCAGGCGCTGACCCGGATCGATCTTGCCAAGGTGGTTCCCGCCAGCAGCGTGGACGAGTTGCACGTCCTGCTGCGCAGCGACCCGTCGGTGTTCAGGCACTGAGGTACCCACCGGTCGGAAAGCGGCCGGCCAAGCTGCTCAGCCCACGTACACCGCTCGCTTTTCGTCACAATGCCTTGCGGAGCCGCGGAAATTACCGCACGGCTGACAAGATGGCTGGGTGACCGGCGACGCGGAGCCCAGCGAACCAGGGGGTCCTCGGCCGCGTGGAGTCGGCTCGGCGCTGACCGGCCGGGCCGCCGCCCTGACTGGGCGGGTAACCCAACTCACCCACCGGGCCCGGACAGGCCTGGACGTGATCCGCTCGCATCGTCCTGGCCGAGCTGGGGCGCCCAGCCGTGGCGTGGCCTTCGTGGGCACGGTGTGGACCGGCGGCGACAGCGAGCCGGCACCTGGCGTCGTGGTGCTCGACGGGTCCGGCCGCGTGAGCCACCTCGGTGACGACCGGTCGGTGCTGCCGGCGGACCTGCTCGTGCTCGGCGGCCCGAATCACTGGATCGTCCCGGGCATCGTGGACGCGCACGTGCACCTCTTCAGTAACGGTGCGGCACCGGACGCCGAGCCGGAACTGGCTGGGCAGCTGCACACCGGCGTCGTGGGCGTACGCGATCTCGGCGCTCCGTCCCGGCTGGCCATCCGCTGGCGAACCGGCCACCGTCCACCCCCACCGGGATCGCCGTTCATCGCTGTCAGCGGCCCGATTTTCACAGCCATCGACGGCTGTCCATCGCGGAGCGGGGGACCGGATGGCTTCGCGGAACCCGTGACTTCTCCGACGCACGCCCGGTGGGCGGTCCAGCGCCTGGCCGCCGAGGGAATCGATGTCGTGAAGATCACCCTCGACGGCGGGGGTGCCGGCTGGGCGGCACCCGCCCCGGCCGTCGTGCGCGCGATCATGGACGCCCACGCCGCCGGCCTGCCCACGGTCGCCCATGCGCTCACCGCGACGATGGTGGAGCGGGCACTGGCGGCCCGGGTCGACGAACTCGCCCACACTCCGATGGAGCGGCTGTCCCCGGCGCTCATCGACCGGATCGCGGCAAGCGGCCTGAGCGTCACCTCGACGTTGCAGACGTTCTTCTCCGCCGGCACCGGACGCGCGGCGGCTGCCAACGCCGCGGACCTGATCGCCGCCGGCGTCCAGGTGCGCTACGGCACCGGACTCGGCAATTCCGGCACCCGGCCGGGAGTGGATCCCCGTGAGCTGGACCGCCTCGCCGCCGCCGGACTCGGCCGCCTCGGCGCTCTGCGGGCCGCGACCGAGTGGTCCGCGACCGCCGGTGGAATGCGCCGGCGCACCGGCCGGATCATCCTCGGCGAAGCGGCCGCACTGGTGCTGCTGCCGGCCAGCCCGCTGGTCGAACCGGGGATCTGGCGGACGCCGAGTGCGGTCTTCGCCGACCAGCGGCTTACCGTTGCACCCAACGCGCAGCCCCAGCAGGGCGCGTCCACGACCCGTCCAGGCGGCGCCGCCCATGCACCAGCCGACCCGGAGAGCAGATGAGCCACGCCGCCGATCTCGACCCCGCCGCCGATCTCGACCCCGACGCCAACGAAGCCGAGTCCGTCGAGTTCGCGGACCGGCTGCGGGCAGTGAACTGGCGCCCCTTGGCATTGATCGTTCTGGGTCAGCTCGTCACGGGTGTGCTGATCGGCGTGATCTGGCTGCACTGGGCACCGAAGACCGTCGCTTATCTCGTCTCCAACGGCAGCGGCGGCTCCGTGCTCATTCCGGACGAGACGGAGTCGCAGATCGCCGGCGACGGCAGGTTCGTCGTGCTGTCGCTGGTGGCCGGCCTGGTGTTCGGCATCGCCGCCTGGGGGCTTCGGAACCTGCGCGGCCCCGCTCCGCTGGTCGCCCTGACGGTCGGCGGTGTGCTCAGCTCGCTGCTCGGGCGGACGGTCGGCCAGCTGTTCGCCGCCGGCTCGAACACCGGCCGGGTCAACTCGGCCATCTCCCCACCGCTGACCCTGCACGCCTCACCGGTGATCTGGTTGCAGGCGCTGATCGCGGTCCTGGCGTACACCGCTCTGGCCGGTCTGACCGCCAACCCCGACCTGCACCGGCAGCCGCGGCCGCCGGAACGGGCCGCCGGCTGACCGCATGCCGACAACGACCTCGCTCAGCTCGAGCCGAAATCGGTTCGGAACGTCGCCGCGGTCGCCGGCACCGCCTGGAGCGTGCGCAGGAGCTCGGTCTCGCGGCGCAGCACCGAGCGCGCGCAGCTCAGTCGGGTCGCCGTGTCGGGTGTGGCAAGCAGGGTCTGACGATCGGACAGCGGCAGCGACACCAGGTTGGCCACGGCGTAGGACAGCTCCTGGGCGTCCACGGGCGTGCTCAGCTCGGATCGCTGCTCGGTGAACTCGATGTCCAGCTCGTCCAGCGCCTGGAGATGGGCCTCCAGGGCGCGCCGCACCGCGGCCGCCGCTCCGGGCTTCAGCGCCCCGTCCGTCTCCGGCAGCCGCCGCACCGTCGCCACCAGGTACGGATGGGAACCGCTGTCCAGGCTCTCGATCACGAACCGTCGGTCCCCGACCGCGGACAGGTCACACTGGCCATCGGTATGCGGAAGCACATCAGTCACCCGAGCGGTCGTTCCGACGCCGTAGACGTCCTTGAGCTCGCCGACCTCCCAGCCCTGGCGCAGCGCCACCACCCCGAACTCGGGCGCACGGGCACCCTCGCCGCTGAGCAGGTCGGCCACCAGCTGCCGGTAACGGGGCTCGAACACGTGCAGGGACAGCCGCATCCCCGGCACCAGGACGGTGCCCAGCGGGAAGAGCGGCAGCTCTTCTGACCTGCCGGCGGAGGGGTGGGACACAGCCACACCGTACGGCCGATCAAGGCCGCTGGCGCGCTGATCGGCGCGATTGCAGCGCTATCTAGACTGGCCACATGCTGCGCCGAGTCGATCTCACCGCCGAACGCACCAGCGCCCGGACTCTGCGGCGAGTGCTGCCCCGAGCCGCCATGGACGTCGACGCCGCCCTAGCCGCCGTCAGCCCCATTGTCGAAGCCGTCCGGGAGCGTGGTTACGCCGCCGCCCGTGCCGCCACCCTCCGGTTCGACGGCGTGGACGTGGCCGATCCGCGGGTTCCCCGGGCCGCCCTGGCGCAGGCTCTGGCGGACCTCGACCCGGCGATCCGGACGGCCCTGGAAGAGTCGATCCAGCGTACCCAGATCGTGCACGAGCACCAGCGCCGCGAGACGGTGGCCGTCGAGGTGGTGCCGGGTGGCACCGTGACCGAGAAGTGGATTCCGGTGGATCGGGTGGGGCTCTACGTCCCCGGCGGTATAGCGGTGTACCCGTCCTCGGTCGTGATGAACGTCGTTCCGGCCCAGGCTGCGGGCGTGCCGTCGCTGGTCGTGGTCTCGCCGGCCCAGAAGGAGTTCGGCGGCCTGCCGCACCCCACCATCCTCGCGGCCTGCGAGCTGCTCGGCGTGGACGAGGTGTACGCGGTCGGCGGCGCCCAGGCCGTGGCGCTGCTGGCCTACGGCGACGACGAGCTGGACATCGAAGCGGTGGACGTCATCACCGGCCCGGGCAACATCTATGTCGCCGCCGCCAAGCGGTTGCTGCGCGGCGTCGTCGGCATCGACGCCGAGGCAGGTCCCACCGAGATCGCCATCCTGGCGGACGAGACCGCCGACCCGGTCCACGTCGCCGCCGATCTGATCAGCCAGGCCGAGCACGACCCCGCCGCCGCCTCGGTACTGGTCACGGACTCCGCCGCGCTCGCCGATGCGGTCAACGACGAGGTGACCCGGCTGGTAGCCGAGACCAAGCACGTCCAGCGGGTGCAGACGGCGCTGTCCGGACCGCAGTCGGCAATCGTCCTGGTGGCAGACCTGGAGCAGGGGCTGGATGTCGTGAACGCCTACGCCGCCGAGCACCTGGAAGTGATCACCGCCGACGCCCGGGAACGCGCCGAACGAGTCCGCAGTGCCGGGTGCGTGTTCGTCGGTGCCCATTCGCCGGTGTCGCTCGGTGACTACTGCGCCGGGTCCAACCACGTGCTGCCCACCGGGTGCACCGCCCGGCACGCCTCCGGTCTGAGCGTGCAGTCCTTCCTCAAGGGCGTGCACCTGGTCGAGTACAGCCGCGACGCCCTGCTCGACGTCGCGCCGCTGGTGATCGCACTGGCCGAGGCCGAGGACCTGCCCGCCCACGGCGCGGCCGTCGCGGTCCGCATGCCCGGATGAGCGCCGACGTCCGGGGCGGCTCGGCCGGAAGCGAGCTGGCCGACCTGCCGCTGCGTGACGAGCTACGGGGAGAGCTGCCCTACGGCGCCCCGCAGCTCGTCGTGCCGGTCCAGCTCAACGTCAACGAAAACCCCTACCCCCCGTCCGGGAACGTCGTGGCGGCGATCGCTGCGGCGGTGGCCGAAGCCGCCACGACCCTGAATCGCTATCCGGACCGGGAGTTCCTGCCACTGCGCGCGGATCTCGCGGCCTTTCTGAATGCTGACGCCGACGTCGAGCTGCAGCCGTCACAGCTCTGGGCCGCCAACGGGTCGAACGAGATCATGCAGCAGCTGCTGCAGGCCTTCGGTGGCCCCGGCCGCACCGCGGTGTCGTTCGCGCCGACGTATTCGATGTACCCGGAGTACGCCCGAAACACCCACACGACGTGGGTGGCCGGCCGGCGCAACACCGACTTCAGCCTCGACCTGCGCCACGCCGCCGAGCTCATCGCCGAGCACCAGCCGTCGGTGATCATCCTGACCTCGCCCAACAACCCGACCGGAACGGCGCTGCCGCTGGACGACGTCCGGGTGGTGCTGGACGCCGCGCCCGGCGTGGTGGTGGTCGACGAGGCGTACGCGGAGTTCCGCCGGGCGGGCGTGCCCAGCGCGCTGACCCTGCTGGCCGAGCATCCCGAGCTGGTGGTCACCCGGACGATGAGCAAGGCATTCGCCCTGGCCGGAGGGCGGCTGGGCTACCTGGCCGCCGCGGCCGCGGTCGTGGACGCCGTCCGGATCGTCCGGCTGCCCTATCACCTGTCCGCGGTGGCACAGGCGACCGCGCGGGCGGCGCTCGCACACAGTGCCGAGCTGCTGGCCACGGTCGACACCCTGCGGGTCGAGCGTGACGATACGGTGAGCTGGCTGCGTGCCGTCGGGCTGCGGGCGGCGGAATCCGACTCGAACTTCGTGCTGTTCGGCACGTTCGCCGACCGGCACGCCGTCTGGCAGGGCCTGCTCGACCGCGGCGTGCTGATCCGCGAGACGGGGCCGGACGGCTGGCTGCGGGTGTCCATCGGCACCCGGGACGAGATGCGAGCCTTCCGGACGGCGCTCTCCGAGGTGGCGAAAGACCTGCTCGACCCGAGGATGGGAGACCACACGTGAGCCGGACCGGAAGCGTCGCGCGGCAGACCGCCGAGACCAAGGTGCTGGTCGAGATCGACCTGGACGGCTCGGGCAGCACCGACATCTCGACCGGCGTCGGGTTCTTCGACCACATGCTGAGCTCGTTCGGCAAACACGGCCTGTTCGACCTGACGGTGCAGGTGGCGGGGGACCTGCACATCGACTCCCACCACACTGTCGAGGACGCGGCCATCGCGCTCGGGCAGGCCTTCGCCGAGGCTGCCGGCAGCAAGGCCGGCACCCGCCGCTTCGGCGATGCCGTGATCCCGATGGACGAGGCGCTGGTGTCGGCCGCGGTGGACCTGTCCGGCCGGCCCTACCTGGTGCACAACGAGCCGGGGGGCGCGCCGCCGTACCTGATCGGGCGGGACACCTCCTACGCCACCACGCTGACCCGGCACGTGTTCGAGTCCTTCACCCACCACGCGCGCGTCGCCCTGCACGTGACCGTGCACGCCGGACGGGACTGGCACCACATCACCGAGGCCCAGTACAAGGCGGTGGCTCGTGCCTTGCGCACTGCCGTGGAGCTGGACCCCCGGCAACAGGGCGTGCCGTCCACGAAGGGTGTGCTGTAGCGGTGAGCGGCGTCGTCGTCCTGGACTACGGATCGGGCAACCTCCGCTCCGCCGTCCGGGCACTGGAGCGGGCCGGGGCACAGGTGGAACTGAGCTCCGATTCTGCCGCCGCGATCGAGGCGGACGGCCTGGTGGTGCCCGGGGTCGGCGCCTTCGCCGCCTGCATGGCCGGGCTGGAGGCGGTCGGCGCTCGCGAGATCCTGAAGGAGCGGGTCGCTGCGGGGCGTCCGGTGCTGGGCATCTGCGTCGGCATGCAGGTGCTGTTCGAGACCGGCGTCGAGCACGGCGTCGAGACTCCCGGTCTCGGCTTGCTGGAGGGTCGGGTCGAGCCGCTGCGGGCGCCGATCGTTCCGCACATGGGCTGGAACACGGTGCAGCCGCCGTCGGATTCGGTGCTGTTCGCCGACATGGACCTGCGGGCGCGGTTCTACTTCGTGCACTCCTACGCGGTTCGCGAGCCCGCCAGCTCCGGCTACCTGCCGGCCACCGCGGTGCACGGCGAGAGCTTCGTCGCCGCGGTCGAGTCACCGACGCTTTCTGCCACCCAGTTCCATCCGGAGAAGTCCGGCGACGAGGGCGCGCGGCTGCTGAAGAACTGGCTGGGCACGCTGTGAGCGCGGCTGCCGCCGGTCTTCCGCGGCAGGCTGTGGACGCGTGAGCAAGGACCGCGCCCGGCGGCGGGCCGAGCGCGAGAGCACGGCGGCGCTCAGGCTTTCCGAACAGGGCGCCGACCGCGCCAAGCGCGCGAAGCGCAGGCAGCGACGCCGGTTGTTGCCCACCCGTACGCGCCGCCGCCCCCGCAGCACCAGCGCGCTGAGCATCCGCAAGCGGGAGCGCCGGGCCGCCATCGCGTCCACGCTGCTGGTCGTCGTGGTCATCACGTACTCGATGACCCGCTCTCTCACCATGGTGATCGGCGTGCTGTTGATCGCCTCGATCGCCACCCCGGCCCTGGCCGCCGCCTTCCTTGATCGGAGCAAGAAGTGAACCTGGTGCTGCTGCCCGCCGTCGATGTCGCCGACGGCAAGGCCGTGCGCCTGGTCCAGGGCGCGGCCGGCACCGAGACGTCCTACGGCAGCCCGCTGGACGCGGCGCTGGCGTGGCAGTCCGGCGGCGCGAAGTGGGTTCACCTGGTCGACCTGGACGCGGCCTTCGGCCGGGGCAGCAACCGCGAGCTGCTGGCCGAGGTGGTCGGGCGGCTGGACGTTGCGGTGGAGCTGTCCGGCGGCATTCGCGACGACGCCTCGCTGAAGGCGGCCCTGGACACCGGCTGCGCCCGGGTGAACCTGGGCACGGCCGCCCTGGAGTCACCGGACTGGGTCCGGGCCGCCATCGCCGAGCACGGCGACAAGATCGCGGTCGGCCTGGACGTCCGGGGCACGACCCTGGCGGCCCGGGGCTGGACCTCTGAGGGCGGGAACCTGTACGAGACGCTGGCGCGCCTGGACGCCGACGGCTGCGCCCGGTACGTGGTGACCGACGTGCATCGCGACGGCACCCTGACCGGCCCGAACGTGGAGCTGCTCCGTACGGTCTGCGCGGCCACCGACCGGCCCGTGGTCGCCTCCGGCGGTGTCTCGTCCCTGGACGATCTGCGCGTGCTCGCCGCCCTGACCTCGATCGGGGTCGAGGGAGCGATCGTCGGAAAGGCCCTGTACGCCGGTGCCTTCACCCTGCCCGAGGCGCTGCAAGCGATCGGGGCACCGGGGATCCAGCCGTGACCGTGGCTGTGCGGGTGATCCCGTGCCTGGACGTCGACGCCGGACGGGTGGTGAAGGGCGTCAACTTCAGCGGGCTGCGCGACGCCGGCGATCCGGTGGAGCTGGCCCGCCGCTATGACGCCGAGGGCGCCGACGAGCTGACCTTCCTCGACATCACCGCCTCGTCCGCCGGGCGCGAGACCACCCTCGACATCGTCCGGCGCACCGCCGAGCAGGTATTCATCCCGCTCACCGTCGGTGGCGGTATCCGGTCGGCCGACCACGTGGACGCGCTGCTGCGCGCCGGCGCGGACAAGGTCGGCGTGAACACCGCGGCCATCTCCCGTCCGCAGCTGCTCACCGAAATCGCGAACCGGTTCGGCCGGCAGGTACTGGTGCTGTCCGTGGACGCCCGCCGGGTGCCCGCGGACAGCGAGCCGACCCGGTCCGGGTTCGAGGTGACCACGCACGGCGGCCGGCGTGGCACCGGCATCGACGCCGTGGACTGGGCCCGGCGCGCCGCCGACCTGGGGGCGGGCGAGATCCTGCTCAACTCCATGGACGCCGACGGCACCAAGGAAGGTTTCGACCTCGCGCTCATCGAGCTCGTCCGATCGGTCGTCGGGGTGCCGATCATCGCCAGCGGCGGTGCCGGTGCGGTCGAGCACTTCCCGCCGGCCGTCGCCGCCGGCGCGGACGCCGTCCTCGCGGCGAGCGTGTTCCACTTCGGCGACCTCACCGTCGGCGCGGTCAAGGCCGGCTTGGCGGCGGCCGGCGTCACGGTCCGGTGACGTCGGTGACGATCAGGGCGCGTGGACCGGTGCGCGGGTGCTGGCGCACAGGTCATGCACAGTGAAAGCTCATGGTGTGCATACTCCCAAGCGGGACCCTGGGATCATGTCGAGTTCCGTTTCTGCCGCACAACCCGCACAATCGGCGCAATCCCCGCAGCCTTCAGTGGCGCCGCGCACCAAGCGCCGGGTGTTGGTGGTCGATGACGAAGAGAACGTGGTGCACCTGGTGGCGTCGGCACTGAGGTTCGACGGTTTCGAGGCGGTCACCGCCGACAACGGGCACTCCGCGCTGGCTGCCGTGGCCGAGCACGACCCGGATCTGGTGGTGCTCGACGTGATGATGCCGGGCCTGGACGGTCATGCCGTGCTGCAGCACCTGCGCTCGGCCGGCTCCGCGGTGCCGGTGATCTTCCTGACCGCGCGCGACACCGCAACCGACCGGGTGGCGGGCCTGCGCTCGGGCGCGGACGACTACGTGGTCAAGCCCTTCAGCGTCGAGGAGCTGCTGGCCAGGGTGCACGCCGTGTTGCGGCGCACCCAGGCCGACGTGGACCGTGACGGCGTGCTGCGGGTCGCTGACCTCGAGCTGGACGAGAACAGCCACGAGGTCACCCGCGCCGGTGCAGAGATCCACCTGACGGCCACCGAGTTCGAGCTGCTGCGCTACCTGATGCGCAACGAGCGGGTGGTGCTGTCCAAGGCACAGATCCTGGACCGGGTGTGGAAGTACGACTTCCAGGGCCAGTCGAACATCGTCGAGCTGTACATCGGTTACCTGCGCCGCAAGATCGACAGCGTGGACCCGAAGCTGATCCACACCGTTCGTGGCGCCGGCTATGTGATCAAGGCGCCGCGAGGGTGAGCCAACCCGCCGATCCGCAGCACCCATGGCGGCCTGTCGCGACGCGGGACGTGCCGCCACCGGAGCCTGCGCCTCGGCGGTCCGGTTGGCAGCACTGGCGTGCCCAGGTGCTCGCCCCGCTGGGCCGGGTCGGCGTGCTGCGCACCCTGACCGGCCGGCTGGTGTGCGGCGTCGTCGGCCTGGTGACGCTGCTGGTCGTCCTGATCGGCTTCGCCACCTACAGCGCCCTCGCGCCATTCCTGACCGCACGGCTGGACGACCAGCTGGCCTCGGTGGCCCAGACGTCCAACATCAACCGGTACCTGGACTACGCGCTACGGCCGAGCACCGCGCCGCCGGGCGCACAGAACGTGTGGTTCGCCGGCCTTTCCGATGACGGCACGGTGCTGGTGACGGTCCCCAACGACCTGCTCATCCACCCGCTCACGCTCAGCGCGGGGGACCGCCGCACCCTTGCCGAGCATCCGAACAAGATGCGGACGGTCACCACGACGGACGGCATCGACTTGCGGGTCACCTCGGTAGGCGCCCAGTTCTCGAACACCTCGGTGGACCAGGGGCTGGGCGCGGACGTGGTGCCCGGCGTCCTGGTGGTCGGCCTGTCCACCCACGACGTCCAGGACACGCTGCACCGGCTGCTGCTGCTGGAAGTGGCCATCGGTGCCGCGGCGGTGGCGCTTGCCGCGGCACTGACCATGTGGGGTGTCCGGGCGGGTCTGCGGCCGCTGCACCGGGTGACCCGCACCGCGCAGGAGGTGACCGCGGAGCTCGGTCCGGACGGCTCCGGCCTGGACCGCCGGGTGCCCGATGCGGATCCGTCGACCGAGGTCGGCCAGGTCGCGTCGTCGATGAACACCCTGTTGCAGGCGGTGGAAAGCGAGTTCGCGGCCCGGCTGCGCAGCGAGGAGCGGATGCGGCAGTTCCTGGCCGACGCCTCGCACGAGCTGCGTACCCCGCTGACCTCCATCCGCGGGTACGCCGAGCTCGCCCGGATGCGCGCGCAGCCCACCGACGCCCCGGACGACTCGATGCGCCGGATCGAGGTCGAGGGCACCAGGATGTCGCGGCTGGTCGAGGACCTGCTCGTCCTCGCTCGCGGGGATCAGGGCACGGTGCTCCGCCGGGAGCCGGTCGAGGTCGACCAGTTGCTGTCCGAGGCCGCGCGGGCCGTCCGTGCCGCCCATCCCGAGCGAGAACTCACCGTGCTGGACTCCGGCGGCCTGGTGGTGACCGGGGACCGCGACCAGCTGCTGCGGGTGCTGATCAACCTGACCACCAACGCCGCCGCGCACACCCAAAACGGCCCGATCCGGCTGGAGGCGGTGGGCGGGCGCACCCAGCAGGGGCCGGCGGTGGCGCTGAGCGTGATCGACGCCGGCCCGGGCCTGACCCCGGACGAGGCCTCGCACGTCTTCGAGCGGTTCTGGCGCGCGGACAAGGCGCGCAGCCGGGCCAAGGGCGGCAGCGGCCTCGGGATGGCCATCGTGGCGCAGATCGTGCAGGCCCACGGTGGTCAGGTGCGCTTCGACTCGTCGGTCGAGGGCGGCACCACGGTGACAGTGACGCTGCCGCTGGCCACGCAGCAGGAGCCGCCGGCCGGTCCGGTTCCCGCCGCCGGTTAGCCCCGCACCGAGCCCCGCGGCCCGACACGGCAGAATCGCGGTATGGCCCCGACTCCCGCGTCCGCGCTCGACCCCACGATCGCGAAACGGCTCAAGCGCGATGCCGCCGGGCTGGTCGCCGCGGTCGTGCAGCAGCACGACACCGGTGAGGTACTGATGCTCGGCTGGATGGACGACGAGGCGCTGCACCGAACGCTGACAACCGGCCGGGCCACGTACTGGTCCCGGTCCCGGCAGGAGTATTGGGTGAAGGGCGAGACCTCGGGCCACGCCCAGCACGTCCGGTCGGTGTCCCTGGACTGCGACGGTGACGCCCTGCTGGTGAAGGTGGACCAGGTCGGTGCCGCCTGCCACACCGGCGACCGCACCTGCTTCGACGCCGGCGCGCTGATGCCGGTTCCGGTGGTGGCGCGGTGACCGCGATCGGTCGCGGGGACCTGGCCGAACTGGCCCGTACCCACCTGCTGGCACCGATCACCCGGACCCTCTTCGCCGACGCCGAGACACCGGTCGGGGTGTACCGCAAGCTCAGCGGCGGCCGTCCCGGCACCTTCCTGCTGGAATCGGCCGAGCCGGGAGCCTCGTTCTCGCGCTGGTCGTTCGTCGGCGTCCGTGCCGTGGCGACCCTGACCGCCAACGGTGGCGCCGGCAGCTGGCTGGGTGAGGTACCCGCCGGGCTGCCCGCCGAGGGGGATCCGCTGGAACTGCTCGCGGCCGCGTGGCGTGCCGTCCAGGCACCACGGCTGCCCGGCCTGCCGCCGCTGACCGGTGGCTTCGTCGGCTACCTCGGCTACGACGTGGTACGCCGGATCGAGACGCTGCCCGAGATCGCGCCGGACGAGCTGAACCTGCCGGAGCTGTCGATGCTGCTGGTCACCGACCTCGCGGCCGTCGACCACCACAGCTGCACCGTCACCCTGATCGCCAACGCGCTGCTGCATCCCGGCATGACGACGGCCGACCTGGACGAGGCGTACGCCGACGCCGGGCGGCGCCTGGACGCGATGGCCGACGACCTTGCCCGGCCGGCCGAGTCGACCGTCGTCCCGCTGGTCACGGTGCCTCCCAAGGCTGCCCGGTCACGCTCGGGGCCGGGCGAGTTCGAGGCTGTGGTCGAGCGCTGCCTGGAGGCCATCCGGGCCGGCGAGGTGTTCCAGATCCTGCCCGGGCAGCGGTTCATCGCCGAGACCACCGCCGACGCCTTCGACGTCTACCGCGCGCTGCGGACGCTGAACCCGTCGCCGTACCTGTACTTCCTGCACTTCGAGGACTTCGACATCGTGGGCTCCAGCCCCGAGGCGCTGGTCACCGTCACCGGCGACCGGGCGACCATCCATCCCATCGCCGGCACCCGGCCGCGGGGCGCGGACGCCGCCCAGGATGCCGCGCTGGTGTCCGAGCTCCTCGCCGACCCCAAGGAGCGGGCCGAGCACGTGATGCTGGTCGACCTCGCCCGCAACGACCTCGGCCGGGTCTGCGCGCCGGGCACGGTGGAGGTGGCGGAGTTCGGCGTGGTGGAGCGCTACAGCCACGTCTGGCACATCGTCTCGACCGTCACCGGCGAGGTGGCAGCGGGCAAGGACGCCTTCGACGTGTTCCTGGCCGCCTTTCCGCACGGCACCGTCTCCGGCGCGCCGAAGGTCCGGGCGATGCAGTTGCTGGAGCAGTTCGAGCCGGTGCGGCGCGGCATCTACGCCGGCGCGGTCGGCTACTTCGACCCCGCGGGTGACATGGACCTGGCGATCGCTATCCGGACGGCGGTGATGACCGGCGGAACGGCCTACGTCCAGGCCGGCGCCGGCGTGGTGGCCGACTCCGTTCCCGCCAACGAGGAGGCCGAGACCCGGAACAAGGCCCGTGCGGTGCTGCAGGCCATCGCCAACGCCGAGACCCTGCGCCCGTGAGGCAGCGGCGGCAGCTGACCACCGTGGTCGCCCTGGTCGCGGTCGGCGCGGGCGGGATCGTGTTCACCTCCAGCCAGCAATGGCTGCGGTTGACCGCTACTCGCCAGCCGCCGTTCGGCCCGGTGGCCGTGGGCGTCAGCGGCCGCACCGAATTCCCGGCGCTGAACGGCTTGGCGGTCGTCGCGCTGGTGACCGCGGTGCTCGTCCTGGTCACCGGGGACTGGGCGCGCCGGGTGCTGGGCGTGCTGCTCGTCGCGGCCGGCGTCGGCTCGCTCTGGTACGGTTTGCGCGGTCTCGGGGCGCCCGGCCGGAACCGGGCTTCCGAACTGCTGGGGAACCGGCTCAGCCAGACCACCGGTGCGATCAGGGTGCACCAGTACCCGGTATGGCCGGTGCTGACGCTGGTGCTGGCCGCCGTCCTCACCGTTGCCGGGGTCGCCGTCGTCGCGCGCGCCGCGGCCTGGATGGCCGGCCTGTCGTCCAGGTACGCGGCTCCCGCCGAGGTAGCGAAATCCGGCGATCCGTGGCGCCGGCTGGACCGCGGTGAAGATCCGACGATCCCTGATCGCTAACATCGAGGAACACATCGGGTGCACAGCGGCCGTTTGCGTTGGTTCGGTTCGGTCGATGCGTCCGGTCTCGACCTAGACGAAGCGAGGAGACCGATGGTCAACGTCCTCGACGACATAGTCTTTGGCGTGCGCGAGGACGTTGCCGCGCGTGAGGCCCTGGTGGACCTCGACCAGGTCAAGGCTGCCGCCTGCGCGGCCCGTCCGGCCCTGGATGCCTATGCCGCACTCCGCGCGCCCGGGGTTGCGGTGATCGCCGAGATCAAGCGGCGCAGCCCGTCCAAGGGAGACCTGGCCGAGATCGCGGAGCCCTCGGATCTCGCCGGGCAGTACCAGGCCGGCGGCGCCCGGGTGATCAGCGTGCTCACCGAGCAGCGCCGCTTCGGCGGCTCGCTGGCGGACCTGGACTCGGTGCGGGCCTCGGTGTCGATTCCGGTGCTGCGCAAGGACTTCGTCGTCAGCTCCTACCAGGTGCACGAGGCGCGCGCGCACGGCGCCGACCTGGTCCTGCTGATCGTCGCCGCCTTGAAGCAGAACGCGCTGATCGGGTTGCGCGAGCGCATCGAGTCGCTCGGCATGACGGCGCTGGTCGAGGTGCACGACGAACAAGAGGCCTCCCGGGCGCTGGACGCCGGGGCACGGGTCATCGGCGTCAACGCCCGCAACCTCAAGACACTGCAGGTGGACCGCTCGGTCTTCGAGCGGATCGCTCCCGGACTGCCGAGCGACATAGTCAAGGTCGCCGAGTCGGGCGTGCGGGACGCGCACGATCTGATCACGTACGCCGCGGCGGGTGCCGACGCGGTTCTGGTCGGCGAAGGCCTGGTCACCTCGGGCAATCCCCGGCAGGCGGTCGCCGACCTGGTCACCGCCGGTGCGCATCCAGCCACGCCGAGGGCCGCGCGATGACGGGCCGGACGATGGCGGTTCGCCCGCTGATGGTGTGTGCCGTGGCGGACGGACGATGGCGCAGCTGACGTTCCACCGTCAGTCGTCCCTTTCCCCGGCCAGTACCGGCCTGTTCCCACCGGAGCTTCGTAATGACCATCTCTGACCCGTCCGCCATGGCGGATCCCACGTCCGACACTGCTGCGACCTCTGACATTGCTGCGGTCCCTGACAGCACCGGCCACTTCGGTCCCTACGGCGGGCGGTTCGTCCCCGAGGCGCTTGTCGCCGCGCTCGACGAGATCGAGGTCGAGTTCCGGGCGGCCCAGGCCGATCCGGCGTTCGGCGCCGAGCTGTCGCGGCTGCTGCGCGACTACGGCGGCCGTCCGTCGCCGCTGTCCGAGGCGGAGCGGTTCTCCGGGCACGCCGGCGGCGCCCGGATCCTGCTCAAGCGCGAGGACCTCAACCACACCGGCTCGCACAAGATCAATAATGTTCTCGGCCAGGCCCTGCTGACCCAGCGGCTCGGCAAGACCCGGGTGATCGCCGAGACCGGCGCCGGCCAGCACGGGGTGGCCACCGCGACCGCGGCCGCGCTGCTCGGGCTGGAGTGCGTGGTCTACATGGGCGAGGAGGACACCCGCCGGCAAGCGCTCAACGTGGCCCGGATGCGGCTGCTCGGGGCCGAGGTGGTGCCGGTGACGACCGGTTCCCGCACACTCAAGGACGCCATCAACGAGGCGTTCCGGGACTGGGTCGCCCATGTCGACTCCACCCACTACCTCTTCGGCACGGCCGCGGGGCCGCACCCCATTCCGCGGATGGTGCGGGAGTTCCACCGGGTCATCGGGCAGGAGGCGCGCGCCCAGGTGCTCGAGCGCACCGGCCGGCTGCCCGACGTGGTGGCGGCCTGCGTCGGTGGCGGCTCCAACGCCATCGGCATCTTCTACGACTTCATCCCGGACGCCGGGGTGCGGCTGGTGGGGCTGGAGGCAGCGGGCGACGGCGTGCACACCGGCCGGCACGCGGCCACCATCACCGGCGGCTCGCCGGGCGTGCTGCACGGTGCCCGGTCGTACCTGCTTCAGGACGCCAACGGCCAGACCACCGAGTCGCACTCCATCTCCGCCGGCCTGGATTACCCCGGCGTCGGACCGGAACATGCCTGGCTGCACGACACCGGACGGGCCGAGTACCGCCCGGTGACCGACGACGAGGCGATGCAGGCGTTCAGCCTGATGTGCCGCACCGAGGGCATCATCCCGGCGATCGAGAGCTCGCATGCCCTGGCCGGCGCGCTGGTGCTGGGCCGCGAGCTCGGTCCGGACGCGACGATCCTGGTCAACCTCTCCGGCCGCGGTGACAAGGACGTCGAGACCGCGTCGAAGTACTTCGGGGTCGTCAGCGAGGAGGCCATCCACGAAGAGGTGGCACGCGCGTGAGCGGCGCGGACGCCAGCACGCTCGCGACCGTGCTGGCAGCAGCCCGCGCCGAGAACCGGGCAGCGCTGATCGGTTACCTGCCGGTCGGCTACCCGGACACGGCGACCTCCATCGAAGCGATGCGCGCCATGGTGACCGGTGGCGCCGACGTGATCGAGATCGGCGTTCCGTACTCCGACCCGGGCATGGACGGGCCCACCATCCAGGCCGCGGTCGACCCCGCGGTGCGCGCGGGCGTGGGCATGTCCGATGTGCTCCGGGCGGTGGCCGCCGTCAGTAAGGCCGGCGCGGCCGCCGTGGTGATGTCGTACTGGAATCCGATCGAGAAGTACGGGGTCGAGCGCTTCGCCGCGGACCTGGCCACGGCCGGGGGAGCCGGGGCCATCACGCCGGACCTGATTCCGGACGAGGCCGCCCCGTGGCTGGCCGCCAGCGACAAGTACGACCTCGACCGGGTGTTCCTGGTTGCACCGTCCTCGACCGACGCCCGGGTCGTCTCCACCGTGGCCGCGTCGCGGGGCTTCGTCTACGCCGCGTCGACGATGGGCGTCACCGGCGTCCGGGCCGAGGTCAGCGCCGCCGCGACCAGCCTCGTCAGCCGGGTTCGCGCGCTCGCCCCGGACATTGCGGTGTGCGTCGGGCTGGGCGTGTCCAACGCTGATCAGGCCGCCGAGGTGGCCGCGTTCGCCGACGGCGTCATCGTCGGATCGGCGTTCGTCCGGCGACTGCTGGACTCGCCGGACGCGGCGGGGGTGGCCGCGGCCGGCGAGCTGGCCGCCGAACTGGCCGAGGGCTGCCGCCGCCGCTGAGGGTCGCCGCCGAGGCCGCACGAGTACCGGCTTCCAGCGCGGCTTACGGAATGAGCAGCAGCTTGCCGGTCGTCCGGCGGCCCTGCAGGTCCTCATACGCCCGCGCCGCGTCCGCCAGCGGGTACCGGCCGCCGATCTCGACCTTCAGGGTGCCCGCCGCCACCGCGCCGAGCACCGCGGTGGCGCGCTCTTCCAGTTCCGCGCGGGTCGCGATGTAGTGCTTCAGCGTTGGCCGGGTGACGAAGAGCGAGCCGGCGGGGTTCAATCGCTGCAGGTCGAACGGGGGCACCGGGCCGCTGGCGGCACCGAAGAGGGCCAGCGTGCCGCGCCGCCGGAGCGAGGCCAGGGACGCGTCGAAGGTGCTCTTGCCGACGCCGTCGTACACGGCAGCGACCCCGATGCCGTCGGTGGCCTCGCGGACCGCGGCGGCCAGGTCGTCGATCTCGGTGTAGTCGAACACCCGGTCCGCTCCGAGCGACCTCGCCTTCGCGGCCTTCTCCTCGGTGGAGGCGGTCGCCAGCACGGTCGCGCCGGCGGCCTTGGCCAGCTGTACGAGCAGTTGGCCGACACCACCGGCCGCGGCGTGCACCAGCACCGTGTCGCCCGCGCGCACCTGGTACGTCGAGTTGACGAGGTAGTGCGCTGTCATGCCCTGCAGCATCACCGCGGCGGCGTCCGTGGCAGCGACGGCATCGGGAACCAGCACCGCGTCGCCGGCCGGCACCAGCGCCAGGGTCGCCGCGCTGCCCAGCGTCTGCGACCAGGCGACCCGGGCGCCCGCCGGAAAGCCGGTGACGTCGGAACCGACCGCCTCGACCGTCCCGGCACCCTCGCTGCCGAGCACGAACGGCGTCGGGACCGGATAGACGCCCTCGCGCTGGTAGGTGTCGACGAAGTTGACCCCGGCCGCCTCGACCCGGACGAGCAACTCGCCGCCTTCGGGTGCGCGCGGCTCGCGCTGCTCGACGCGCAGAACGTCGGGTCCACCGTGCTCGGTCACGATCAGGGCGGGATGGGTCGAGGCAGGCATGCGGTCACCGTACAGACCGACCGCCGCCGGGCTGAGCGGCGCTCAGGTCCCTCATCTACCGTGTGGGCGTGCAGCTAATCCACGCCTCGATCCCGAGCCCGACCGTCAGTGTCATCCGGATCGGCCCGCTGCCCCTGCACCTGTATGCCCTGTGCATCGTGGCGGGGATCATCTTCGCGGTGTGGCAGACCGACCGGCGCTGGCGTGAGCGTGGCGGCGCGGCGCAACAGGTCGGCGACGTGGCCGGCTGGGCGGTGCTGTTCGGCATCGTCGGCGGCCGGCTGTACCACGTCATCACCGACCCGGAGCTGTACTTCGCCCGCGGTCGGCACCCCATCGACGCGGTCAAGATCTGGGACGGCGGCCTCGGCATCTGGGGCGCGGTGGCGCTCGGGGCGCTGGGGGCCTACATCGGCTGCCGCCGGCACAAGCTGAACTTCGCGGCCTTCGCCGACGCCTGCGCGCCGGGCATCCTGATAGCCCAGGCGATGGGCCGCTGGGGCAACTGGTTCAACAACGAGCTGTACGGCCGGGCGACCACCCTGCCGTGGAAGCTGCAGATCCACCAGCTGGACGTGGTGAACGGCAAGGCCGCCCGCGACGCCTCGGGACACGTGATCGTGCTCGGCTACTACCAGCCCACCTTTCTGTACGAGATGCTGTGGAACCTCGCCGTCGCGGGCCTGCTGCTGTGGGCCGACCGCAGGTACCGGCTCGGCAAGGGGCAGGTGTTCGCCCTGTACGTGACGGGCTACACCCTCGGCAGGTTCTGGGTCGAGGCGTTGCGGGACGACCCTGCCAACCACATCCTGGGCATGCGGGTCAACAGCTGGGTGTCGATCCTGGTTTTCCTGGCCGCGCTGGCCTGGTTCTTGGTGCACCGGTCCTCGCCCCGCAGCGCCGCCCGGGAGCCCGCCGATCCCGAGCCCGAAGGCACTGCCGGCTTAGGCAATCCTGGGTCCGAGGGCGCTGCGCAAGCCGACCTAGACTCGAAGCATGCCGAGCATGCCGAGCATCCCGATCCGCCAGACCGGCCCGCAGCCGTCCCCGGCTCGGCCGCAGCTCAGCCAGAACGAGCCGACGGGGCGTCCACACCACTCGATCGGTGACCCGCAGCTCGCCATCGGGCACGAGCACCGCGACGTCTCCGGCGGGTGGTTACGTCCCACCGTGTTCGGCATGGTCGACGGGCTGGTCTCGAACTTCGCCCTGATCGCCGGGGTCGCCGCGGCCAGCGACGGCGCACGTCCGGTGGTGCTGGCAGGCGTCGCCGGGCTACTCGGCGGGGCGTTCTCGATGAGCACCGGCGAGTACATCTCGGTCCGCAGCCAGAACGAGTCGATGCAGGCCGAGGTCGAGGTCGAGCGCCACGAGCTGATCCACAATGCCGAGGCGGAGCTTGAAGAGTTGACCCAGATCTACATCAACCGTGGCGTCGATCCGGAGCTCGCGCAGCTGGTCGCCGAGCAGCTGTCGGCTGATCCGAAGCAGGCCCTCGAGATCCACGCGCAAGAAGAGCTCGGCGTCGACATCCACGACCTGCCGGACCCCAAGGTCGCGGCGGTGTCCTCCCTCGCCTCGTTCGCGATCGGCGCGTTCATACCCCTGCTGCCGTTCCTGTTCGCGGCCAGGATGCTTCCGCTGGCCGCGGCGCTGGCCCTGCTCGGGCTTTTCGTCACCGGTGCCCTCACCGCCCGCTTCACCACCCGCGCCTGGTGGTACGCCGGCGGCCGGCAGATGCTGCTCGGCCTGGTGACGGCCGTGGTGACCTACGGCGTCGGCCACCTCGTCGGCGCCAACGTCACCTGAGCCTGAGTCAGCCACCCGGGCTTGGCAGCGTCAGGCACCCGGTCCAGGCTCGCTCCCGTCAGCTCCGGTCGTTGCCTGCCCGGGACCGCGCGACCGTCAGGCCCACCATCCACGACACGATCATCGCCACGTACGCCAGGCCGGCCAGCTGCTCGATCATCACGAAGCTGCGGGCGTGCGGCTGCACCGGCACCACATCGCTGAGGCCGGTGCTCGACAGCGTGGTGAAGCTCAGGAACAGCAACTCCATCCAGGTCCGGGGCGCCTCGGCGTGCAACGCCGCGGTGAACGAGCCCGGCCAGACGATCTGTGTCACCACGAACAGATGCGCGAAGGCCCAGGCCAGCAGGGTGAAGGTCGCCCCCACCGCGAACAGCTCGTCCTTGGTGATGTCGCGGTCGGCCAGCATGTACACGA